>OGQL01000541.1_pt1 | contig 31306 bp, 26 predicted proteins | sample 1553211 | NCBI WGS metagenome assembly OGQL01 (sample SAMEA2579942, study PRJEB22360) | human gut metagenome
TCCTCTACTTCGGCGATACCGGCCGCGTGCCCTACGGCTCGCGCGGGCGCGAGATCATCCGCAAATACGCAAAGCAAGATATGAATTTTCTCATCCGACACGACGTAAAAGCCGTGTTGGCCGCCTGTGGTACGGTCAGCTCTGTTGCCCGTGACATCGGCGATGCGCTGCCCGTCCCCTATTTTGATGTGCTGCGCCCCACGGCGCGCGCCGCGGTGGAGCAAACGAAAAACGGCAAGATCGGCATCATCGGCACCGCCGCCACCATCGCTTCCGGCTCCTACCGCAAGGAGATCGAGCGTCTCGCGCCGAAAACCGAAGTGTTTGAGCAGGCGTGCCCCTTATTCGTGCCGCTCGTAGAGAACGCGTTCGTCTCGCCGGATGACCCTATCCCGCGCCTGACGGCCGAGCGCTACTTAACGCCCATCCGTGAAGCCGGCGTAGATACACTCATTCTGGGCTGCACGCATTACCCCATCATCAGCGAGACCATCCGCCGCGTCATGGGCGAAAACGTCACGCTCATCAGTTCCGGTCGCGAAGCCGCCAAAAGCTGCCGCACCGTGCTGGAGGAAAACGGTCTGCTGTGCGACGGCAAAACCGACGGCACACAGCAGTATTTTGTCAGCGACGACACCGAAAGCTTTTATAAAGTCGCCGAGCTCTTCCTCGGGCAAAGCGTTGAAAGCTGCGTGGAATGTATAGATATTGAAAGGTACTGAGTGATTATGCGCGAAGATTACGAAATCACCATCATCGGCCGCCAAACGATTGACGCACAGACCGATGAAATTCAGGTGGATACGCTCGGCGATTACACCGAGCGCGGCGGCGCAAAGTATATCTCCTACACGGAATATGCCGATGAAGCGCCGTATAACGGTCAGCTCAAAGTGCTCAAAATCGAAAATGAGGATACCGTCACCATGCTGACCCCCGGCACGCCCACCCGTCTGGTGCTGGAAAAAGGCAAGCGCCACAAATGCCTTTATGATACCGGCGCAGGCGTGCTCTCCCTCGGCGTATATACACAGACGTTAAAGCATGACCTTTCCGCTGCGGGCGGTGAGCTGTGCATCCGCTATACGCTCGACATCGATACCCAGCTTTCCTCCAGCAACGAAATCTGCGTTCGCCTGCGCAAGCGTGATCTATTCAATAAATAAACCGAAAGGAACATCCCCTATGTCTAAAGCAGTAAGCATTGCAAAAGAACAGGTTTCTGCCGTCATTGAAGCGGCGATGAAAAAAGCGATGGCTGCGGGCATGCTGCCCGAAGCAGAGCTGCCCGCTTTCACCGTAGAACGCCCGGCAGACCGCTCTCACGGTGATTTCGCAACGAACGCCGCCATGGCTTCCGCGCGTGCATTCCGCATGGCGCCCCCGAAAATCGCCGCGGCTATCATGGAAAATCTCGATCTCAACGGCACCTACTTCGTTAAGGCCGAGACTGCCGGCCCCGGATTCATGAACTTCTTCCTCGGCTCCGCGTTTTACAGCGATGTGCTGACCGAAGTGCTCACAAAAGACAGCGCATACGGCAGAAGCGACTACGGCAACCACCGCAAGGTCATGGTCGAGTTCGTTTCCGCCAACCCCACGGGTCCCATGCACATGGGCAACGCCCGCGGCGGCGCGCTCGGCGATTGCCTCGCCTCCGTTCTGGATGCCGCAGGCTACGACGTTTGGCGCGAGTTTTACGTCAATGACGCCGGCAATCAGCTCGATAAATTCGGTCTCTCCCTCTCCATTCGCTACCAGCAGCTCTTCGCGGAAAATCCGCCGGAGCTCCCGGAGGACAGCTACCACGGCGAAGACATTCTTGACCTCGCCAAAGAGTACGCCAAAGAGCACGGCGACGAACTGATGCACGTCACCGAAGAAGAGCGCCGCAAGGCACTCGTCGGCTTCGGCCTGCCGAAGAACATCGCGAAAATGAAGGCCGATATGGAAAAATACCGCGTCCATTACGACCGCTGGTTCCTCGAAAGCGACCTGCACAAGGACGGCGAAGTCATGGCCGTCGTCGATTACCTGCGCGACCGCGGCCTCACTTACGAAAAAGACGGCGCTGTCTGGTACAAGGCAACCGAGTTCGGCGGCGAAAAGGACGAAGTGCTCGTCCGCGCCAACGGCAACCCGACCTACTTTACGGCAGACATCGCCTACCACAAGAATAAGTTCGACCGCGGCTTCGACCTGCTCATCGACATCTGGGGCAGCGACCACCACGGCCACGTCGCCCGCATGAAGGGCGCGATGGACGCCATCGGTCAGAGCGCCGATAAGCTCGATATCATCCTCATGCAGTTCGTCCGTTTGATGCGTGACGGCCAGCCCGTGCGCATGAGCAAGCGTACCGGTAAGGCCATCCAGCTTGGTGACCTGCTCGATGAAGTTCCGGTCGATTCCGCAAGATTCCTCTTTAACATGCGTGAAGCGAACTCCCTGCTCGACTTCGACCTCGACCTCGCCGTGCAGCAGGATTCACAGAACCCCGTGTACTACGTCCAGTACGCCCACGCGCGTATTTGCAGCATCCTGCGCGCACTGGAAGCCGAGGGCGTCACCCCGCGCGACTGCACCGCTGAGGAGCTCGCACTGCTCACCGCGCCGGAGGAGCTTGAGCTCATCCAGCACATCGCGTCTTACACCGATGAGATCATCGGCGCCGCAAAGGACTACGACCCGGTACGCATCACGCGCTATGTTATCGAGCTTGCAACAAAGTTCCACAAGTTCTACAATGCCTGCCGTGTAAAGGGCGAGGAAGAAAGCCTCATGCAGGCGCGTCTCACCCTCTGCCGCGCCACCGCAACGGTCATTCGCAACGTCCTCACCATGTTCAACATCACTGTTCCGACGTCCATGTAATCATAAACAGCAAAGGAGCCGCTCCCATTTCCGAGAGCGGCTCCTTTTGTATAAGAAAACCGACGGCACAAGTTCCCTCATGCCGTCGGTTTTTTCTATCCTGTTATGCGCAAATGTGTGGTATTACACGTTATACTCTATAAATTATTCGCCTGCGAGCTTCTTGCCAAGCGCAATGCACGCTGCGTCTGCTTCGTCGTCCGGTGCTTCGTTGCAGATGACGCTGTCGCCTGCGAAGACCGCGCCGTCACCAAGGCAGGTCTCTTCCCAGTTACGCATCCATTCGCCATCGCCCCAGCCGTAAGAGCCGAACAGCCCGATCACCTTGCCGGAAAGCTTTGCTTCGCACTCGGTAAACACCGGCTCAAACTCCGTGTCTTCCAGCTGCTCGGAGCCCATGGACGGGCAGCCGAACGCCACAGCCTCATAGTTATCCATCAAGTCTGCGGAGAACTCTGTGCAGTTATATACATCTGCTTCTGCGCCCGCTGCGCGAACGCCTTCTGCAACCTTTTCCGCCATCATCTGGGTGTTGCCTGTACCACTCCAATAAACAACTGCTGTTTTACGCATTTTTTGTAACCTCTTTTCAAAAATTTCTTTATATGTCAGGCAGCTACGGTAAGCTGCAAAACACTTCTGCCTTCCTGCCACAAACGCTTGTAGATGTCCCGGCACTTCTTATACCGCGCAAATGTGCGCACTGCCTCGCATTCGTTGCAGTACACCTTCCAACATCCGCAGCACTTGCAGTTTTGCCCGGCGTTTTCAATGAACCCAAGCACGTCCTCCACCGGGTAGCCGAGGAAAAGCCCAATCTCATGCGGGAACCCGTCTCCGCTTGCAAGCCGCATGCGCAGCCGCTCTATCGCGCCGTCCACGCTCGTGTCGGTGTAGCCGTAGCGCTCCAAAAGCTCCTTTGCGCCGGGGCGCTCCAGGTCTTTTGCAAGCTGCGTGCGGCGGCACACATAAATGAGCATCGCATTTTCTTCGCGCTTTAAGATCAGCAGCTCCACGCCTTTATCGCGGAATATGCGATTCAAATGCTTTACGTCGTCCTCCGGGTCCTGCGCCGCGTGGTAGGAAAATAAACTCGCCGTTTTAAGCGACGCCAGCGTCGGCGCACAATGCTCGATCAAGTATTTCTCAAGCATTGAAAGCACACTCCCCGCGCACAGCCGCACAGCAATCTGCCAGTACACTGTGCAGCGCCGAGGCACTGCTGCTCGGCACATACGCGATCGGAATGTTATTTCTTTTCGCTTCCTTGGAAGCGCTCAGCATCATTTTGTGCGAGACCGTGCTGGTGAAAAGCAAAAGGTAGTCCGGCGTACCGAGCTTCTTTTTCAAGGAGCCGTTCTCCTTCACATACACCTTTGCTTTGCAGCCATGGTTCTTGCAGATGTCCATGTACTGACATACCATGCGTTCATTGCCGCCAACGATCACTACGCTCATATTCTATCCTTTCCGCCTGCAAAAGCGTTTCACAGGCCGCCCGCAAAACCGGGCTTTGCATTTGATTTAAGTTAGTTTTCACTAACTTCTTTGTTTTAAATAAAGCGGATTCTCACCGCTATGTGTTATCCTTAAAGTTAGTATAAACTAACTTGCTCATAGTATACTAAACTCGTATACATTTGTCAACCCCTATTTTGATTTTTTATTCGGAAGCTTTCCCCCCGCCGTTTTTCACAGAACGAAAGCCGCGTTCCATAACCCGGCTTTATCTTCATTTACTCTGCTTTTACCTATATCCCCAATGCCCGCTCTTCTTGCGCAGCTTCACTTTCCCCCGAGACGGCAGCGCCGCAACCCGCCGCACGCAAGACCGGCACGCAAATTTCCGTAAAAAATAAGCGCAGAGAATTCCTCTGCGCCAAGCTTATTCTTCGTTTTTCAAAAAGGCTTCCTGCACCGATTCCGCGCGGCTTTCGGCCACAAGCACCAACCCGCGGCGTTTGTCTCCCGTCAGCACCGCGCTTTCCCCGGCCTTCAGCCCGATAAGCGCCAAGGCCTCTTTCGGAATATGCACACCGCCGTTTTCGTCGATCTGCACCGTCCACATTTTGCGGCCTTTCGGCACCCGTTTTTCCATACGCCGCTCCTTAATAATACGCGGTCAGCGGCACATTGCCGTTTTCCTTGCCCGCGTCCATCTTCACGCTGTCTATCCACTGCACCGCGCGTCCTGCGCCGAGAATCACGCAGTCCTCCGGCTCTTCCGCAATGCGCACGCGCATTTTCGTCTGCTTCGAGATAAGCGTATCCAACCCACGCAGCTTCGCACCGCCGCCTGTCAGCACAATGCCCGCGTTGCCGATGTCTGCCGTCAGCTCCGGCGGCGTCTCCTCCAGCACACTCTGAATTTTGTGCACAACCTTCACAACGGATTCCAGCATGGCTTCGCCAATCTCGTCGGAGGTCACTTCCACCTTTGCAGGCAGGCCGTTGCGCTCGTCTCTGCCGCGCAGCTCGTATTTTTCAATGTCCTTCAGCGGGAACGCGCAGCCCACGGCGCACTTTGCCGCCTCTGCCGTCTGCTCGCCGATAATCAGGTCAAACTTTCTGCGCGCGTATTTGATAATATCCTCGTTGAACACCGCGCCGCCCACGGCAATGCTGCCGCTTACGGAAAGGCGATTCATCGAAAGCACGCCGATGTCGCTCACACCCTCACCGAGCGTGACAACCATGCTGCCGTGCGGGCGAGAAATATCCAGCCCCGCACCGATCGCCGCCGCCACCGGCGCTTCGATCAAGCACACCTTGCGAATGCCGTTCGCTGCCACAGCGTCCACCACCGCACGGCGCTCCACTTCCGTAATACCGCTCGGTACCGCCACAACGGCGCGCGGCATGAAAATGCGGCTGTTCGTCACCTTTTTCAGGTAGTGCTGCAGCGTCGCGTCCATCAGCGTCAAATCGGAAATCACACCGCCCGTCACGGGCTTGACCACGCGCACGCGATCGCTCGTTCTGCCAAGCATTTTATACGCGCGGCGGCCCACGGCCACCACACGGTCAGAGTCTTCATCTACGGCGATGACGTTCGGTTCATCCACCACAACGCCCTTGCCGTCTACATATAATCTGAAATTTGCCGAACCCAAATCGATCGCAATATCCGTACCGGCCATGGTACCATCCTCTCGCGTTATACTGTCCTTTATTTTACATGACTTTTTCCCGTTTTGCAAGGTCTAATCGACCGTCGCGCACGAAACACAGCCCACATAGTCCGCCCCGTTTCGGTACAACACCTTTGTGCATTCCACGGCCGTCGCGCCGGTCGTCACGATATCGTCCAAAAGCAGAATGCGCAGCCGCGCCGCACCCTCCGCGCGGTACGCCCCACGCACATTCGCTTCACGTTCCTTGGCGCTCAAATTGTGCTGCGTGCGGTTGTGCTTCGTCTTCTCCAAAATATTCGTGCGGCACGGAATACCCGTCAACTTCGATACCTCTTTTGCAAGCAGCACCGATTGATCGTACCCGCGCTGTTTCAGCCTCTCCCGGCTGATGGGCACCGGTACAATACAGTCCCAAACCCGGTTTTTATCGATCGCCGGCAGCATTAACTTTGCAAGCGGTTTCGCAAGTTTCGTCTCGTTTTTGAACTTGAACCGCCACAAGGATGACCGAAACGGCTCCCTGTACCGCTGCGGCGCACGGCATTCCAGTGTGTAATCCCGTCTTCCTGCATGCAACGCGAAAAACCGCACGCGAATATCCGGCTGCAGCTTCGCGCAGTCCGCGCACAACTCGTCCCCGTTCACCGCTCCCGCACGCCCGCACAAAAGACATCGCTTCGGGTAAAAGAACGTGAGAATCTTCTCTAAAACGCTCATGCTTCCGCTTCCTCATTCTGCTCCGGCTCGTCTTCCTCCGGCTTTTCGAGCAAAAAGTGCTGCAAGCCGGAAAAACGCCGCGTCTTTTTATCGTTTGCCACCATATCGGCGACTACACTGCGCTTGCCAACCAAAATCAGCAACTTTTTCGCACGTGTAATGCCCGTATACAGCAAATTTCGGTAGCTCAGCTGCGGCGCGCCCGGGAACATCGGCATCACCACCGCCGTAAACTCATTGCCCTGGCTCTTATGTACCGTCACGGCGTAGACGAGCTCCAGTTCTGCTGCCGCGTGCTCAAAATCATACAACACCTCTTTGTCGTCGATTTCCACACGCAGACAACCGGCATCTTTGTCCACATCGATGATTATGCCCATGTCGCCGTTATATACGCCTTCGCCCACCGTGCCGTCTTCGCGGCTCCACGGCAGGTTGTAGTCATTCTTGATCTGCATCACCTTGTCGCCCACGCGGAAAACCGTGCCGTTCACCGTCACCTGCGGCTTGTTTTTCGCGGGCGGGTTAATCTGCTCGCGCAGCTTACGGTTCAGCTCCACCGTGCCAAGCTCGCCCTTGCGTCCCGGGCATAATACCTGAATGTCCGTCACCGGCGAATACCCGTAGCTTTTCGGCAAGCGCGTCACCACAAGCGACTGCACCGTCTCCGAAACGGAGCGCGCATCCTCGCGCGGCATAAAAAAGAAATCGTTGCTGCGCACGGAAAGCTCCGGCATCTCGCCCTCTACAATCTTGTGCGCGTTCATCACAATGAGACTCTCCATCGACTGACGGAAAATCTCCTTCAGTTGCACTGTTGGGAATACCTTCGACGCAATAAGGTCTCCGATGACATTGCCCGGCCCCACGCTCGGCAGCTGGTCGCTGTCGCCGACCAAGATCAAACGGCAGCCGATGGGCAGCGCGCGCAGAACGCTTTCAAACACATACGCGTCCACCATGGAAAGCTCATCGATGACCACTGCGTCACACTCCAGCGGATTGCGCTCGTTTCTCTGGAACACCGGGTCATCGTTGTCGTCCCAGTCCACCTGTAACATGCGGTGAATGGTCTTCGCCTCCACGCCCGTCAGCTCGGACATGCGCTTCGCCGCGCGCCCCGTCGGCGCCGCCAGAAATACCGTCTCGCCTTTTTCCATCAAAATGCGGATAATCGCGTTCAGCGTCGTCGTTTTGCCTGTGCCCGGGCCACCCGTCAAAATCAAAAGACCCTTTTCCAGTGCCGCACGGATCGCATCCTTCTGCAATTCGGCGTACTCGATGCCTTCTGTGCGCTCGATTTCCGCAATCTCCCGGTCAATGCCCGTAATGGATTCCGGCGGGTAGCGCAGCATCATATGGATGCGGTCGGCGCAGTACACCTCGCTGCGGTGCTGCTTCGGCAAAAACACGAAGTCACGCCCGTTGAAATTCTCGTTCACCGCCTCAAACGTCTGGCACAGCTCAAGTAAAGCCTCCTGCGTACTCTCCGGCGGCACGCCCAAAAGCTTCGCGGCCGCCGCGCACAGTTTATCCGCCGGCAGGCACGTGTGCCCGTTACTCAAATTGTGCCGCAGCACATACAGCACGCCCGCCTTCACGCGCTCCTTGTTGTCGCGGTCATACTCCAGCGACTCCGCCAGCTGATCCGCCACCGCAAACGAAATGCCGATCTTATCGCTGCACAACCGGTACGGGTCTTCCTGAATGCACGCCACAGAGTCCTGCCCGTACACCTTCCACACCTTCACGGTGTCCTCCGGGCGCACGCCAAAGCTGCCGAGGAATGCCATCAAATCGCGGATGCCGTTCACGCGCTGCATCTCATCGGAGATTTCTTTCGCCTTTTTCAGCGTGATGCCCTTCACGGTTGCAAGCCGCGCCGGATCTTCCTCAATCACCTTAATGGATTCATCGCCGAACGCTTCTATAATTCGCCCCGCCAGCGCGCCGCCGATGCCCTTCACCGCGCCGCTCGAAAGGTATTTCAGCATCGCCGCCGTGTCCGCCGGACGGGAGCGCTCAAACGCCTGCGTGCGGAACTGCTGCCCGAACGTCGCGTGCGATGTCCACGTGCCATACAGGTGCAGCCGCTCCCCCACACTCACATACGGGAACGTCCCCACTACCGTGATGAGCTCTTCGCCGCAATCGACCTCCAACACCGTGTACTGGTTGCTGTCGTTGTGGTAGACGATATTTTCCACGCTGCCTTCCATTTCCAGCAGCCCGTTTTCCTGCGGCATCGGTTGCGCCTCCTTGATTTATCATCAAAACAAATCCTTTGGGGTTTGTTTTATTTCACTTTTCGCGCAAGCGAAAAATTTCACAATACGTAAGTATTATTTCACATTCGGCAAAGCCGAATATTTCACTGAAACATTACTGCCTTCATTACTTAAATTTCTACGCTTCTATTATAGAACATTCTTTCGTGTTTGAAAAGCCCCAATCTCCGCAAACGGGTATTTTTGCACAAGTCTGCGGATAATCGCGTCGATCTCCGGGTCGTTTGTCGGGTTTAGGCACACAATACGGCACATGCCGTATAAATCCAGCCACTTCACGCGTTCCAAAACACTGCGCACAATGTACTCTGCGTCGTCCGCGCGGCGAATCGTCGCATACACCGTAAACGGCAGCGCATCCTCCAGCATTTTCGAACGTGTCACGCGCAGGCAAACGCTCCGCACAGTAAATAAAAAGATACACAGCGTAAATGCGCACACCAAAGCAATCCCGATAGGCTCCATAAAAAACACCTCCGCGCCAGTCTATGACGCGAAGGTGCATTCGGTTCTTATTCTGTTTTGCGCAAATTAAAGCACAGCAGCCTTCAGAGCCTCGACCTTGTCGGTCTTCTCCCACTGCACGCCGAGCTCCTCGCGGCCCATGTGGCCGTAAGCGGCGAGCTGACGGTAAATCGGGAGGCGCAGGTCGAGGTTGCGGATGATCGCGTTCGGGCGCAGGTCAAAGACCTTCTGCACAGCCTCGGCAAGCTTGGAATCCTCCACCGTGCCGGTGCCGAACGTATCGACCATAACGGAAACCGGGTGTGCAACACCGATGGCGTATGCAAGCTGCACCTCGCACTTCTTTGCAAAGCCCGCAGCTACAATGTTCTTTGCAACATAACGTGCCGCATATGCAGCGGAACGGTCAACCTTCGTCGGGTCCTTGCCGGAGAATGCACCGCCGCCGTGACGACCTACGCCGCCGTACGTATCGACGATGATCTTTCTGCCGGTCAGACCGCTGTCACCTACCGGGCCGCCGATGACAAAACGACCGGTCGGGTTTACATAATACTTCGTGTTCTCATCGATGAGCTCCGCCGGAACGATCGGCTTCACGACATATTCGATCATATCCTTGCGAATCTGCTCCAGAGAGACAGCCTCGCTGTGCTGCGTGGAAATAACGATGGTGTCGATGCGCTTCACCGTGTCGCCGTCGTATTCCGCCGTCACCTGCGTCTTGCCGTCCGGGCGGAGGTAGTCAAGTGTGCCGTCCTTGCGGACTTTTGCCAGCTGCTTGGCAAGCTTATGCGCCAAAGAGATGGTCAGCGGCATCAGCTCCGGGGTCTCATCGCAGGCATAGCCGAACATCATGCCCTGGTCGCCCGCGCCGATGAGGTCGTCCTGGTCAGCGGCGCCGTTTTTCGTCTCAAGGGATTCGTTCACGCCCATTGCAATGTCCGGGGACTGCATGTCGATGGAGGTCAGCACCGCACAGGTCGCACCGTTGAAGCCCGCATCCGGAGAATCGTAACCGATCTCTTTGATGACTTTACGCGCAATCGCATCGATGTCCACATAGCACTCGGTGGAAATCTCGCCCATCACGTGCACCATACCGGTCGTCGCCGTCACTTCGCAAGCTACATGCGCGGTCGGGTCTTTCGCCATGATATCGTCGAGAATTGCATCGGAAATCTGGTCGCAAACCTTGTCCGGGTGGCCTTCGGTCACGGATTCAGATGTAAAAAGATGTTTGTTATTCATGTTTTGCTCCTTTACTCTTTTCACTCACAGCCCCCACAAGGAATTTTAGGAAAAAAAGAACCGCTCAAAAGATGAGCGGTTCAAAATCCTCATCTTTCGGCATTGCCATGCCGCAGGAATTAGCACCTTGCAAAATGCAGGTTGCCGGACATCAAAGGGCCTGTTCCCTCCGTCACTCTTGATAAGGGCATATTCATTTTTGACTGTAAAAAAGTATAACACAGTTTTTCGCAAATAGCAAGGGAAAAAACCGCAGAAAATCCCGGTTTTATACCGACAAATTCCGGCATATCATACGACTTTGCCGTTGATGACCGGCTCCAGCTTTTTATATACCAGAATCGTGATAATCGCACTGATGAGCCCCTTGCAGAACGTAAACGGCAAGTTAAAGATCAAAAGCGCCTGCCACAACTCCTGCACGGACGGATTGATTGCCTGATACATGCCCATAATGGCCTCCATCGGCATCACATTCGTGTAGATCGGGTAAATGATGAACAGATTCGAGAAGAATCCCAGCACCGCCATCAAAAGCGCGCCAACAACAGAGCCCACAATCGCGCCGCCGTAATTGCGGTGGTGGCGGTAAATCAACCCCGCCGGCACCACAAACGCAGAACCGATAATGAAGTTCGAGAGCTCACCCACACCGCCGGTAATGGTCTGCGAAAGCAGCACAAGATTTTTCACAAAGCAAACGGCAACGCCGCTCACCGGGCCAAGCGTAAACGCCGCGATCAGTGCCGGCAGCTCGGAAAAGTCGAGCGAAATAAAGCTCGGCATAAACGGCAGCTGGAAGTGTAAAAACATCAAAACGGTCGCAATCGCCGCCAGTACGCCGGTCATTGCAATTTTACGAATATTCACATTGGCAGTTTTTGCAGTATTTACGGTCATAAATGTCAGAACCTTTCTGTATGAATATCAGGCAGCGCAAGGAAATTCACTCCGCGCTTGTATTTTTCCTTTACGGGAAACACAAATCCACGTAGCGCCGCCTTTAGAATGCCGCATAAACCATGCGCATTCCCAACTTATACTATGTCAATACAGAAACGGGGGTAAGAATCAAAAAAGCACCCCACGAAAACTCGCGGGGTGCCGAAATCCTTTTGATTCACGTTTCTTCTATCATCCGGACTATACCGTCGGCTCCGGAATCACACCGGATCAGCGCAAAACTGCGGTCGCGGGCTTATGCCAAAGGCATTTACCGCCGGTGAGGAATCACACCTCGCCCCGAAGAAAATGATGAGATTTTAGTTTGAGCAAAAATTACTCGTTGATACCCGTAACAACGCCGGAACCAACAGTTCTGCCGCCTTCACGGATAGCGAAGCGAAGACCCTCTTCGATAGCGATCGGGGTGATCAGCTCAACGTCCATGACAACGTTATCGCCAGGCATGCACATCTCGGTGCCTTCCGGCAGAGAGATAACGCCCGTAACGTCGGTGGTACGGAAATAGAACTGCGGACGATAGTTGTTGAAGAACGGGGTATGACGGCCGCCTTCGTCCTTGGTCAGAACGTAAACCTGGCCCTTGAACTTGGTGTGCGGGTGAATCGTGCCCGGCTTGGACAGAACCTGGCCGCGCTCGATGTCGGTTCTCTGGATACCACGGAGCAGAACACCGATGTTGTCGCCAGCCTCAGCAAAGTCGAGGAGCTTGCGGAACATTTCGATGCCCGTAACAACGGACTTTCTTCTCTCGTCGGTGAGGCCGATGATTTCGACTTCGTCAGACATCTTCAGAATGCCACGCTCAACTCTACCGGTAGCAACAGTACCACGGCCGGTGATGGTGAAGACGTCCTCAACCGGCATCAGGAACGGCTGGTCAGCCTTACGTTCCGGGGTCGGGATGTAGTCGTCAACAGCATCCATCAGGTCGAGGATGCACTTGTACTCAGGAGCGTTGACGTCCTTGGACTCGCTGGTGAGTGCGAGGTAAGCGGAACCCTTGATGATCGGGGTGTCATCGCCCGGGAACTCATACTCGTTCAGCAGGTCACGGATCTCCATCTCAACAAGCTCGAGGAGCTCTTCGTCGTCAACCTGGTCGCACTTGTTCATGAATACAACAATGTACGGAACACCAACCTGACGGGAGAGGAGGATGTGCTCACGGGTCTGCGGCATCGGGCCGTCAGCAGCGGAAACGACGAGGATAGCGCCGTCCATCTGTGCAGCACCGGTGATCATGTTCTTAACATAGTCAGCATGGCCCGGGCAGTCAACGTGAGCGTAGTGACGCTTATCCGTCTCATACTCAACGTGAGCGGTATTGATCGTGATACCACGCTCTCTCTCTTCCGGAGCCTTATCGATCATGGAGTAATCCTCGAACTGTGCCTGGCCCTTCAGAGCGAGAACCTTCGTGATAGCAGCAGTAAGAGTAGTCTTACCATGGTCAACGTGACCGATTGTACCGATGTTTACATGGGGCTTATTTCTTTCGAACTTAGCCTTTGCCATTGGAATTGCCTCCTTTTATTCAGTAAAATAACCTTTTGAGTTTATTACCATTGTAGCAACAAACCGCAAAAAAATCAAGTAGTATTTCGCTTTATTCAGCCTTTTTTCTGGAAGCGATGATCGTTTCAGAAACAGACTTCGGAACTTCAGCGTAGTGAGAGGGCTCCATGGTGTACTGACCACGGCCCTGGGTCTTGGAACGCATATCCGTTGCGTAGCCGAACATCTCAGACAGCGGAACTTCGCTGGTGATCTGCATAGCACCCGGAGTAGCCTCCTGATTCTGCATGATGCCGCGACGGGAGTTGAGGTCACCGATAACGTTGCCGAGGTATTCCTCCGGAACGGTAACAACAACCTTCATGATCGGCTCCATGATGACCGGATCAGCCTTGCGCATAGCATCCTTAAATGCCATGGAACCGGCGATCTTAAAGGCCATTTCAGAGGAGTCAACTTCATGATAGGAACCATCATACAGCGTGACCTTCACGTCAACAACGTTGTAACCAGCAAGTACACCGGAGAGCATTGCGCCCTGAATACCCTGGTCAACAGCCGGGATATATTCCTTCGGAACCGTACCGCCGACAACTGCGTTGACGAACTCGTAGCCCTTACCCGGGTTCGGCTCAATACGGATCTTAACGTGACCGTACTGGCCCTTACCGCCGGACTGACGAGCATACTTCATATCAGAATCCGCATTCTTGCGGATCGTCTCTTTGTAAGCAACCTGCGGCTTACCGACGTTAGCCTCAACCTTAAACTCACGCATCAGACGGTCAACGATGATCTCCAGATGGAGCTCACCCATGCCGGCGATGATGGTCTGGCCGGTTTCTTCATCGGTATATGCCTTGAAGGTCGGGTCTTCTTCTGCGAGCTTTGCAAGTGCAATGCCCATCTTTTCCTGACCGGCCTTGGTCTTCGGCTCAATCGCAACACGGATAACCGGCTCCGGGAATTCCATGGACTCAAGGATGATCGGGTGCTTTTCGTCGCAAAGGGTATCACCGGTGGTGGTGTTCTTCAGACCGACTGCAGCAGCGATGTCGCCTGCGTAAACCATTTCCAGATCCTGTCTGTGGTTTGCGTGCATCTGAACAATACGGCCGATACGCTCGGTGTTATCCTTTGTGGAGTTGTAAACGGTGGAACCAGCCGTAAGCGTACCGGAGTACACACGGAAGAAGCACAGCTTACCGACGAACGGGTCCGTAGCAATCTTAAATGCAAGAGCGGAGAACGGCTCCGTATCGGAAGAGTGACGAACGTCCTCTTCTTCGGTTTCCGGGTTTACACCCTTAATAGACGGAACATCCGTCGGAGCCGGCATGTAATCAACAATCGCGTCCAGAAGCTTCTGAACACCCTTGTTCTTATAGGAAGTACCGCAGGTAACCGGAACCATCGTGTTGTTGATGGTGGACTTGCGGATGCAGGTCTTGATCTCATCGATCGTGAGCTCTTCACCCATGAGATACTTCTCCATGAGTGCGTCGTCCTGCTCGGCGACATGCTCGATCATCTCGGTGTGATACTTCTCTGCGAGCTCTTTCATGTCTTCCGGGATCTCTTCGCAACGGATATCCTTGCCGAGATCATCATAGTAGACATAAGCCTTCATTTCCACGAGGTCGATGAGGCCCTTGAAGGTATCTTCAGAGCCGATCGGCAGCTGGATCGGTACAGCGTTGCACTTCAGTCTCTCGCGCATCATGTTGACAACGCGGTAGAAATCAGCGCCCATAATGTCCATCTTGTTGACATACGCCATACGCGGAACCTTGTATTCCTCAGCCTGACGCCAAACGGTCTCAGACTGCGGCTCAACGCCGCCCTTTGCGCAGAAAACCGTTACGGAACCATCGAGAACACGCAGGGAACGCTCAACTTCAACGGTGAAGTCAACGTGGCCCGGGGTGTCGATGATGTTGATACGGTTCTGGTGACCGTTTCTGTCCGGCCAGAAGCACGTCGTAGCAGCGGAAGTGATCGTAATACCTCTCTCCTGCTCCTGTGCCATCCAGTCCATCGTAGCGGAACCGTCGTGGGTCTCGCCGATCTTGTAGTTGACGCCTGTGTAATAAAGGATACGCTCGGTCGTTGTTGTTTTACCGGCATCGATGTGCGCCATGATGCCGATATTTCTTGTAAATTCAAGTGGTACCTGACGGGCCATATAATCCTCCTTAATACGTTTACAGGTAAATTACCATCTGTAATGTGCGAAAGCCTTGTTGGCTTCTGCCATCTTATGCGTATCGTCACGCTTCTTAGCAGCGCCGCCGGCGCCGTTCAGAGCGTCAAGGATCTCTCCGGCCAGTCTCTCCTTCATCGTCTTTTCAGAACGAAGTCTGGAATAGCTCGCCATCCAGCGCAGACCCAGGGTCTGACGTCTCTCCGGACGAACCTCGATCGGAACCTGATAGTTCGCACCGCCAACACGGCGTGCCTTAACCTCCAGGCTCGGCATTACGTTCTCCATAGCCTGCTCGAAAACCTCCAGAGCGTTCTTGCCCGTCTTCTCTTCGACGATCTCGAATGCTTCGTAAACGATCTTCTGAGCTACGCCCTTCTTACCATCATACATGATGTTGTTAATCAGGCGTGTGACCAGTTTGGAATTATACATAGGATCCGGCAAAACATCGCGTTTTGCTACATTGCCTCTTCTTGGCATAGTCTTCCCTCCTTCACATAATAGTATGAATTCATCGGTACTCGAAAGCACAAGCTCCCGCCGGCTAAGAAAAGGTATTTACGCACGATAATCAGTAGCTTATCTATTATAAATACCCTTAAAGCGAATTTCGCTTTTCCGGTCAAAAGTTCATTGTGTAACGATTAAATTTGGCTCTTTAAAGAAATTACTTCTTTGCAGCGCCGGCCTTCGGTCTCTTAGCGCCGTACTTGGAACGAGCCTGCATACGCTTTGCAACACCCTGCGCGTCAAGCGTGCCGCGGATGATGTGGTAACGTACACCAGGAAGGTCCTTAACACGACCGCCACGGATCATAACAACGCTATGCTCCTGCAGGTTGTGACCAACACCCGGGATGTAAGCGGAGACTTCGATACCGTTGGAAAGACGGACTCTGGCAATCTTACGAAGTGCGGAGTTCGGCTTCTTCGGGGTAGCAGTCTTAACAGCAGTGCAGACACCGCGCTTCTGGGGAGAATCCTGATCGATAGCAATTCTCTTCTTGGAGTTCCAACCCTTCAGCAGTGCCGGCGCCTTTGCCTTCTTCTCGGAAACTGCGCGACCTGTGTGAATCAACTGGTTAAATGTGGGCATATTGCACCTCCTTACACAATTTCTATATATGTCATGCGGGTTTATATTGCCCGCAGAACATGCGCCTATACAAAACAGTATCCTGTCCGTACAAAAATCGCGCGGACAGGTCTGTTTTATGCGGTTTCAAAGGCGGTTCTGGCAGAAATTCTCAGATTTCATGCCCACAACACACCATTTGACATTATACACCGCTCATTATTCGTTTGTCAAGCCCTCTTCTGCATTCTGTGCGGAAGTTTTTTCCTCAAAGCTGCTTAAAGCGGCTACGGCCTCCTGGCTTAAAGAGCTGCTCGGCGTCGTCGGCGCAATTTCAACATTGGTGTAGCAGTCCATGCCGGTGCCGGCCGGAATCAGCTTACCGATGATGACGTTCTCCTTCAGGCCAAGCAGCGGGTCTACCTTGCCCTTGATGGCGGCGTCGGTCAGCACGCGTGTGGTCTCCTGGAAGGAAGCAGCGGAAAGGAAGGACTCGGTCGCCAGAGATGCCTTCGTGATACCGAGCAGCGTCGGCGTGAATGTCGCCTCGCGCAGGCCGGTCTCGCCGTTTGCAATTCTTGCGGCGATCTTCTCGTTTTCAAGAAGCGTGTCGTTCTTATCGACGAGCGCGCCGACGAGCAGCGGCGTGTCGCCCGCGTCTTCAATGCGCACCTTGCGCATCATCTGACGAACGATAACTTCGATATGCTTATCATTGATATCAACACCCTGCATACGGTAGGTGCGCTGCACTTCCTCAATGAGGTAATCCTGCACCGCCTCCGGGCCGCTGATGGCAAGCACGTCGTGCGGGTTGACGGAGCCTTCGGTCAAGCGGGTGCCCTTTTCAACCACATCGCCCTCTTTTACGCTGAGGCGTGCGCCGAACGGGATGAGGTAGCTGCGCTGGTCGCCATCGCCGCGAACGACAATGTGGCGGTTCTTCTTGACCTCTTCAAAGCCGATCGTACCGCCGATCTCCGCGATGATTGCGAGATGCTTCGGCTTGCGGCTTTCAAACAGCTCACTGACACGCGGAAGACCCTGCGTGATATCTTCTGCGGATGCAACACCGCCGGTATGGAACGTACGCATCGTCAGCTGGGTACCAGGCTCGCCGATGGACTGTGCGGCGATGATACCAACCGCCTCGCCGACCGTGATCGGCTGGCCGTTTGCAAGGGAGGAACCGTAGCACTTCTTGCACACGCCGTGACGGGTGCGGCAGTTCAAAATAGAGCGGATCTTGATGTGCGTCGTGCCGCGGCTGATGATGAGGTCAGCTTCGGCGTCGCCAATCATCTTATCCTTAGAAACGAGCACGTTGCCATTCTCGTCGCAGTAATCGTCAAGCAGGTAGCGGCCCACAATACGCTCCTTAAGCGGCTCAATGGACTCGTTACCGGATTTGATCTCGAACACTTCCAGACCCTCGGTCGTACCGCAGTCATCCTGACGAACGATAACATCCTGAGAAACGTCAACCAGACGTCTGGTCAGATAACCGGAGTCAGCCGTTCTCAGAGCCGTATCGGCAAGGCCCTTACGAGCACCACGGGAGGAAATGAAGTATTCCAAAATGTTCAGGCCTTCACGGTAGTTCGCCTTGATCGGAATTTCGATCGTCTTACCGGACGTATTCGCGATCAGACCGCGCATGCCGGCCAGCTGACGGATCTGGTTCATAGAACCACGGGCGCCGGAGTCTGCCATCATGAAGATCGGGTTGTAACGGTCAAGGCCGTCCTGCAGGGCTTTCGTAACGTCGTTCGTCGCCTTTTCCCAGGTCTTCAGAACCGCGCTGTAACGCTCGCCGTCGGAGAGGAAGCCGTCGCGGAAATCTGCGGTAATCTCGCTGATCTCTGCCTCTGCCTTTGCAAGAATCTCCTGCTTCTGCGGCGGAATAGTCGCATCGCAGACAGCAACGGTGATTGCGCCGATGGTGGAATACTTGTAGCCCTGTGCCTTAATGGCATCGAGCATTTCGCTTGTGATCGCCGTGCCGTGCTTTTTGATGCACTTGTCAATGATCTTGCCGAGCTGCTTCTTACCGACGAGGAAATCGACCTCAAACTTGAGGATGTTCTCCGGATCGGTGCGGTCAACAAAGCCGAGATCCTGCGGGATCGGGCGGTTGAAGATCATGCGGCCCATCGTCGTATCGACAAGGCCCGTATATGTCTGGCCGTTGTACTCCACGGTTCTTCTGACCTTGATCTTGGAGTGCAGCGTGATATATTTTGCGTCATACGCCATGAACGCTTCGTCCATGTTGCGGAATACCTTGCCTTCACCGGTCTCTCCGTCCTTATCGAGCGTAAGGTAATAAGAACCGAGAACCATATCCTGCGACGGGACCGCAACAGGGCTGCCGTCGGAAGGCTTTAAGAGGTTATTTGCAGCCAGCATGAGGAAGCGTGCCTCTGCCTGTGCTTCTGCGGAAAGCGGCACATGCACAGCCATCTGGTCGCCGTCGAAGTCCGCGTTGAATGCGGTGCAGACGAGCGGATGCAGCTTAATGGCGCGACCCTCAACGAGGACCGGCTCAAACGCCTGAATGCCCAGGCGGTGCAGCGTAGGTGCACGGTTCAGCATGACCGGGTGGTTCTTGATGACAATCTCCAGTGCGTCCCAAACCTCGCTCTTCGCGCGCTCTACGGCCTTTCTTGCAGCCTTGATGTTGCCGGCGGCACCGGTCTCGACAAGGCGCTTCATAACAAACGGCTTAAAGAGCTCCAGTGCCATTTCCTTCGGCAGGCCGCACTGGTACATTTTCAGCTCCGGGCCAACAACGATAACGGAACGGCCGGAATAGTCAACACGCTTACCGAGCAGGTTCTGACGGAAGCGGCCCTGCTTGCCCTTCAGCATATCGGAAAGGGACTTGAGCGGGCGGTTGTTCGGGCCGGTGACCGGTCTGCCGCGGCGGCCGGTGGCGATGGGGGCATCCACGGCTTCCTGCAGCATACGCTTCTCGTTGCGCACGATGATGTCCGGCGCGCCGAGTTCGATGAGTCTCTTCAGACGGTTGTTTCTGTTGATAACGCGTCTGTACAGGTCATTCAGGTCACTCGTTGCAAAGCGGCCGCCGTCCAACTGTACGAGCGGACGGATATCCGGCGGGATAACCGGCACGGCATCGAGGATCATCCACTCCGGGCGGTTGCCGGAGATGCGGAAGGATTCCACAACCTCAAGACGCTTGAGAATGTGCACGCGCTTCTGTCCCTGCGCGGTTTCGAGGTCTTTTTTGAGCTCCTCGCTGAGCTTTTCGCAGTCGATATCCTCGAGCAGCTTCTTCACAGCTTCAGCGCCCATGGACGCCTCGAAGTCGTCCTCATATTTTTCACGCATGTCGCGGTATTCCTTTTCGGTGAGCGTCTGCATCTTAGAGAGCTCACGGACGGAACCCGGATCCGTAACGATGTAAAGTGCGAAATACAGAACCTTTTCCAGTACGCGCGGGGAAAGGTCAAGAATCAGACCCATGCGGGACGGGATGCCCTTAAAGTACCAGATGTGCGAAACCGGCGCTGCAAGCTCAATGTGACCCATGCGCTCACGGCGAACCTTGCTGCGCGTCACTTCAACGCCGCAGCGCTCGCAGACCTTGCCCTTAAAGCGGATGCGCTTATACTTGCCGCAATGGCACTCCCAGTCCTTTGTCGGTCCGAAAATGCGCTCGCAGTAAAGGCCGTCGCGCTCCGGCTTCAATGTACGGTAGTTGATGGTCTCGGGCTTCGTGACCTCACCGTACGACCAGGAGCGAATCTGCTCGGGCGATGCAAGGCCGATCTTTATTGATTCAAAAACGTTAAACTCCATATATGCGATCCTTTCCTTTCACCCGAAATTAGAACTCGTCGTCGATGCCGTCAAACAAATCGTTATCGGAGCCTTCAAACTCATCATCGTCGCCGGTAGAGAAGAAGTCGTCCTCTTCCCCGTCTTCGTTCTCGATGGAATAGCCGTCGAAATCGCCATCCGTTGCGACGTTTTCTTCATCAAAGACCTGATCGCCCGGGGTGAGACCCACATCATCGTCATCGTCGAAGCTCTGGCGCAGGTCAATCTCCTCGTTGTCCTTATCCAGCACCTTGATGTCGAGACCGAGTGCCTGCAGTTCCTTGATAAGAACGCGGAAGGATTCCGGAATGCCCGGCTTCGGCACGTTCTGGCCCTTAACGATGGCTTCGTAGGTCTTTACACGGCCCACAACGTCGTCGGACTTCACCGTCAGAATCTCCTGCAGGGTGTAAGCCGCGCCGTAAGCCTCCAATGCCCAAACTTCCATTTCGCCGAAGCGCTGGCCGCCGAACTGCGCCTTGCCGCCCAAAGGCTGCTGGGTAACGAGGGCATACGGACCGGTGGAACGGGCGTGAATCTTATCGTCAACAAGATGGTGGAGCTTGAGGTAGTACATGTAGCCAACGGTAACCGGGTTATCGAAATACTCGCCGGTACGACCGTCACGCAGACGGAACTTGCCGTCCTCACTCATGCCCGCCATGCGGAAGCACTCGCGGATATCCGCTTCGTGTGCGCCGTCGAATACCGGGGTCATAATCTTCCAGCCGAGTGCGTTTGCCGCCATGCCGAGGTGAACCTCGAGAACCTGTCCGATATTCATACGGGACGGAACGCCCAACGGGTTCAGAACGATGTCAAGCGGTGTACCGTCCGGCAGGAACGGCATCTCTTCCATCGGCAAAATGCGGGAAACAACACCCTTGTTACCGTGGCGGCCGGCCATCTTATCGCCAACGGAGATCTTTCTCTTCTGTGCGATATAGCAGCGCACGACCTTATTGACGCCGGGGCTCAGCTCATCGCAGTTGTCTCTCGTGAAGACCTTAACGTCCACAATGGTGCCGTACTCGCCGTGCGGAACACGGAGGGACGTATCGCGAACCTCGCGGGCCTTTTCACCGAAGATGGCGCGCAGCAGGCGCTCTTCGGCGGTCAGCTCGGTTTCGCCCTTCGGCGTGACCTTACCGACCAGAATATCGCCGGCGTGAACCTCCGCACCCACACGAATGATGCCGCGGTCATCAAGGTCGCGCAGCAGATCTTCGTTGACGTTCGGGATGTCGCGGGTAATCTCTTCCGCGCCGAGCTTTGTATCTCTGGCTTCCATCTCATACTCTTCGATATGGATGGAGGTATAAACGTCGTCGCGTACGATTTTCTCGTTCAGCAGGACGGCGTCCTCGTAGTTGTAGCCTTCCCAGGTCATGAAGCCGATGAGCGCGTTCTTGCCGAGCGCAATCTCGCCGTTCTTAATGGCCGGGCCGTCCGCCAGAACATCGCCCACTTCAACGCGGTCGCCGCGGTTGACGATCGGGACCTGATTGATGCAGGTGCTCTGGTTGGAACGCATGAACTTTGTGACGACATAGTCGTCGATATCGCCGTTATCGGTCGTCACGCGAATGAGGTCTGCGCTGACGCTCTTAACGACACCTGCGCGTTCGCACAGGACGCAGACGCCGGAATCAACGCCTGCTTTATACTCCATGCCGGTACCGACGATCGGAGACTCGGTGCGGAGCAGCGGAACTGCCTGACGCTGCATGTTCGCGCCCATCAGAGCACGGTTTGCGTCATCGTTTTCGAGGAACGGGATCATCGCCGTTGCAACGGAGAAGACCATACGCGGGGAAATATCCATGTAATCGACGCGGGTCGGCTCAACCTGAATGAACTCGCCCTTGAAACGTGCGAGAACGCTGTCGTTTGCAAAGGTGTTGTCTTCATTCAGCTTTTCGTTTGCCTGCGCAACGATGAACTCGTCTTCCACGTCCGCCGTCATATAAACGACTTCGTCCGTGACCTTGCCCGTCGCCTTATCAATCTTTCTGTACGGCGCCTCAATGAAGCCGTAGTGATTGATTCTTGCGAACGTTGCAAGGTAGGAGATCAGACCGATGTTCTGACCTTCCGGGGATTCGATCGGGCACATGCGGCCGTAGTGTGTGTAGTGAACGTCTCGAACCTCGAAACTCGCACGGTCGCGGGAAAGGCCGCCCGGGCCCAAAGCGGAGAGACGGCGCTTATGCGTCAGCTCGGCCAGCGGGTTCGTCTGGTCCATGAACTGGGACAGCGGAGAAGAACCGAAGAACTCCTTGATCGCTGCAACGACCGGACGGATATTGATGAGAGAATGCGGTGTCAGGGATTCCATATCCTGACCCTGCAGCGTCATGCGCTCGCGGATCACGCGCTCCAAGCGGGAGAAGCCGATGCGGAACTGGTTCTGCAGCAGCTCGCCGACGGAACGGATTCGGCGGGTGCCGAGCTGGTCGATATCGTCCGTAAAGCCGAGACCGACAGCAAGGCAGGTCATGTAGTTGATGGAGGAGAAAATATCATCAATGATGATGTGGTTCGGGATCAACTCGTCATGACGCGCGGTGAGCTGCTCTTTGAGCTTCTCTTCGTCGTCGCCGCACGCTTCGAGAATCTCGGAGAGCACTGCGTAGCGCACACGTTCGTTGATGCCGCACTCTGCCTCTGCATCAAAGGAAACATATTTTGCGATATCGACCATGCCGTTCGAGATGACCTTCGTCTCCTTGTCGTCCTCAAGGGCAACCCAGGCGGTGGTCACACCGGCGTTGTCGATGTCTTCGGCAAGCGTGCGGGACACAACCGTGCCCGCCTCTGCCATCACCTCGCCGGTCGCCGGGTTGACGATCGGGCGGGAAAGCTGACGGCCGGTGATTCTGCCGGCAAGGTTCAGCTTCTTATTGTACTTATAACGGCCGACTCTGGAGAGGTCGTAGCGTCTCGGGTCGAAGAACAGGCCATTCAAATGGAACTGCGCGCTTTCAACCGTAGGCGGCTCGCTCGGACGGAGCTTTCTGTACACCTCAAAGAGGCCTTCCTCCATGGTGTGCGTGGTATCCTTATCGATAGTCGCAAGGATGCGCTCGTCTTCGCCGAAGTATTCCTTGATCTCTTCGTCGGTGCCGAGACCGAGTGCGCGGATAAACGCGGTCATCGGGAGCTTTCTGTTTTTATCGATACGCACGTAGAGTACGTCATTCACATCGTTTTCGTACTCCAGCCATGCGCCGCGGTTCGGAATGACGGTGGAAGAGAAAAGCTGTTTGCCTGTTTTATCGTACTCCATCTTATAATAGACGCCCGGAGAACGAACAAGCTGGGAAACGATAACACGTTCTGCGCCGTTAATCACAAAAGTGCCGGACGGTGTCATCAGCGGGAAATCGCCCATGAAGACTTCAGATTCCTTGATCTCGCCCGTTTCCTTGTTGAGAAGGCGTGCAGTGACGCGCAGGGCCGCCGCATAGGTAGCATCGCGCTCTTTGCATTCCGTTACCGTGTAATTGGGTTTTTCGTCGAGCTTGTAGTTCACGAAGTCCAGAACCAGATTTCCGTTGAAATCCGTAATGCCGGAGACGTCGTCAAAAACTTCCTTTAGACCTTCCTTCAGGAACCAGTCGTAGGAATTTTTCTGAATCTCGATCAGGTTCGGCATATCGAGAACTTCATTGATGTGCGAGAAGCTCATGCGTGTGTTCTTGCCAAGCTGTACCGGCTTAACATTCACCATTGACTCAACCACTCCATTCTTAGTATTTGACCCGTGTTTTTAAGCAAAATCACTTAAAAACGGCGGAAAGAATATCCGTTCATGTGAATTTTATAGATTATGCTTGATTATTTTTCGGAACTGTGTTATAATGCAGATCAGAGAAAGAAATGGCATATCTATCCATGATGATACATTGTAATATGATACACCGTATCTGTGGATTTGTCAAGCCTTTTCCCGAAATTTTTCGGGTTTTATTCCCTTTTTCATTTCTCAAATTCCAAAGCAGAATAAATTGAATTTTGACCCGTATACCCGATAGCACATGGACCTTGTAAACTGCAATCGGGCTTTATTTTTATCCGCTGCCAATCATTTTAATTTGAAGAGGAACACTGTATGAAAAAGCATTTCGCAAAGCAGATTTTCGCCGCGGCCCTTGCAATCGGCTTCGTGTGCGGGCTTTCGGCATGCCGTGAACGCGAAGAAGAGCAACTCTCGTTAAAGCCGGTGATTTATCTTTATCCGGAAGAAGAAACGGACGTCTCGGTTACGCTCGCGTACGACGGAACGCTCACTTGCACCTACCCGAATTACAAAACCGGCTGGCATGTTTCGGCGAAACCTGACGGTACTCTGACGGACGAGGACGGCCAAACGTATAATTACCTGTACTGGGAAGGCACGGACAGCGCGGAATACGACCTTTCCCACGGCTTCTGCGTAGCGGGCAGCGACACCGCCGCTTTCCTCGAAAATGCCTTGCGCGACCTCGGACTCACCCGCAAAGAAGCGAATGAATTCATCGTGTACTGGCTTCCCCAGATGCAGAAAAATCCCTATAATCTCATCGCGTTTCAGTCCGACTGCTATACGCAGGTGGCGCAGCTGGATATCTCCCCCGCGCCCGACACGCTCCTTCGGGTCTTCATGGCGTGGAAGCCGCTTGAAGAGAAAGTCGACATTCCCGCGCAAACGCTCACCGCTCCCGCCCGCGACGGCTTCACAGCGGTGGAATGGGGCGGCAGCCGCATAAACTGAGCCGCAGCTCTTGCCCGTGCAGCGTCTCACGGCGTTCATACCGCTTAAAAATACGCAAAACCTTCCCGATTTCCAAACGGAAACGAAACCGGGAAGGTTTTGTTTTGTTTATGTTGAATTTTGGATGCCGAAGAAATTAAGTTAAAAAGCGAAAGCCACTTTCAAAACGAATTATTGCGTTTTAAGTATGTACTTGCCTGTACTTTTACGTGGATTCGCTTACGTTTCTGCCTCTTTCCCCTCGCCTTTTTCGTCCGCCTCGGTATCCTCGCAGGCACAGATGGACGCGAACGTGTAGGACTCCAGCTTATCGCGCACAAGCTGTGAGACCTCACCGTAGATGTGATGCAAACGGCACGAGGTGCGCTGGCAGCTGTACGCATCGCCCTGGCAGCGGGAAATCATATACGGCCCCTCCACCGCCTCGATCACGCTGCGCAGCGTGATCTCCTTCGGCGGTTTTGCAAGCTCATAGCCGCCCTTTGCGCCCTTATACGAGCGCACGATGCCGTCCGAAACGAGCGTGCGCAGGATCTTCAGCGTAAAGCGCAGCGTGACGCTTGTGCGCTCCGAGATCGTTTTGGCATCTGCGCGCCCGGGGTTCACGGCCAAAAATTCCACGATGCGGACTGCGTAGTCCGCTTCCAGTGTCATGTGCATGGTATGTGCCTATCCTTTCGGGATCAATCCAGAAAATCCTTCAGCTTCTTGCTGCGGCTCGGGTGACGGAGCTTTCTGAGCGCCTTTGCTTCAATCTGGCGGATACGCTCACGGGTGACATTGAATTCCTTGCCCACTTCCTCGAGCGTGCGGCTTCTGCCGTCTTCAAGGCCGAAGCGCAAGCGCAGCACCTTTTCCTCACGCGGGGTGAGGGAATCGAGCACATCGCCGAGCGTTTCGCGCAGCAGCGTATGGGAAGCGGCATCTGCCGGGGCCGGTGCGTCGTCATCCGGGATAAAGTCGCCGAGGTGGCTGTCCTCTTCCTCGCCGATCGGCGTTTCAAGGGAGACAGGCTCCTGTGCGACGCGCATGATCTCGCGCACTTTATCAACCGGCATATCGAGCTCGTCGGAGATTTCCTCCGCGGTCGGCTCGTGGCCGCTCGTGTGGAGCAACTGGCTGGAGACCTTCTTCACCTTATTGATGGTCTCCACCATGTGCACCGGGATACGGCTGGTGCGGGCCTGGTCGGCGATGGCGCGCGTGATGGCCTGACGAATCCACCACGTTGCGTAGGTGGAGAACTTGAAGCCCTTTGTATAATCGAACTTTTCAACAGCCTTGATGAGGCCGAGATTGCCCTCCTGAATGAGGTCAAGGAACTGCATGCCACGGCCGAGATAGCGCTTCGCGATGCTGACGACAAGACGCAGGTTCGCTTCGGAAAGGCGCTTCTTTGCGGCTTCGTCGCCGTCCTTGATGGCGATGGCAAGGCGCACTTCTTCTTCGGAGGAAAGCAGCGGCACGCGGCCGATCTCTTTCAGGTAAACTTTGACCGGGTCATCGATGGCGACGCCTTCCATGCCCATGCCGGCATCAAAATCGTCCGTATCTGCGCCGGATACTTTGGAAAGGTCGATGTCATCAATCTGGATATCGCTGAAGTCATCGATAATCTCAATGCCGTGCGATTCCAGTGTATCATAGAATTTTTCAATGTGCTCCGGGTCGAAATCCAATTCGCCGATGGCGTCGAGGATCTCCTTTGTGGTGAGCTGGCCTTTGCTTTTGCCGAGCTCAATCAGATCGCGGATCACGGTTTTCTTATCGGGTGCTGCCATAGTTTATCATACCTTTCCTGTGTTTTCCCTTATTCCCTCGGCAGCGTCTGCACGCTGCCTTTTTATCTCAATTCTGTTTTAAAGCATAACGTTCCTATTTTTTCTGTTTGCGCAGTGCATCGAGCTGTGCCTGCAGGTCGGCGGGGTTCGCACCACGTACCTTATCGGTATCGGTCAACGCGCCTTCGCTCAAAATGATCTGCACGTATTCTTCCGCGTCTTTGGCGGTGATGCCGGCGTTTTCCTGCACGATCTTCGCAAGGCGGCCCATTTCGTCCGGCGTACATTCCGCCGAAAAGTCTGTAATCTGCGGCGATGTGACCGTTTCTTCGTTTATAATCTTGCCCAGGAGGCTCTGATATAACCGGCGATTGAACGCCGTCACGAATTTTTCGGGCGGCACGCGGCGGTTCAGGCTCTGTGCGAGGTCATTATTGTGGAAAAGGCACGCGATGAGCCGCTCTTCGGCGTTGGCCACGCGGACATAGCGGCGCTTTTCGGGGTTTACGGTATCGCGCCGCGCGGAAAGCTGCTCCGTCATGTCCCTTTGCTGCTGCCGCTGCGCCGCACGCGCTTTTTTGCGCACGGAAACGGACATCTGCTGCAAAATGGCGTTTTTGTCAACATTCAATTCCTGCGAAAGGCGGCTGACGTACACGTCGCGCTCAATGGCGTTTTCAAGGCCCGCCAGCAGCTCTACGGCGGCCATCAGGTATTGAATACGCCCGTTTTCGTTGCTTAAATCATACCCGCTTTTCAGCTTTGCAAGGCGGTATTCCACATCGTTGCCGCTTTGCTCAATGAGCCTACGGAAACGCGCCGCGCCTTCATCACCGCATGCGTTGATGAACTCGTCCGGGTCTTTGTTGCCGGGCACGGCCATGACGCGCACCAAAAGCCCTGCGCCGCGCAGAATGGGAATGGCGCGCTGTGCGGCCTTTTGACCGGCTTCGTCGGAATCGTAGCAAATGACGACCTCTTTCGCATAGCGGGCAATGATGCGCGCCTGCTCTGCGGTAAGTGCCGTGCCGAGCGACGCAATAGCGTTTTCAATGCCCGCTTTGTGCAGCGAGATGACGTCCATATAGCCCTCAGCCAAAATGATGCGGTCGTTTTCAAGCGCGTTTTTCGCAAAATTCATCGCGAAAAGACCGCTGCTCTTGTGGTAGACCGGGGTATCCGATGTATTTATGTACTTCGGCTTTTCGTTTGTCAAAGCCTATGTCCTCGGGTTTTTGGTTTGTAAAACCCCGCCCGCCGAACGCGACCACGTTGCCGCGCAGATCAATGATAGGAAACATGACGCGTGCGTGGAAACGATCCATCGCGCGGCCGGAGCGCGTCTCCACCGCGACGTTCGCCGCAATCATCTCGCGCTCGGAATAGCCCTTGGAGCGCAGGTGATTAACGAGCGCAAAGCGGCTTTCCGGCGCCCAGCCGAGCCCGAAATGGCGGATCATTTTCATGGGCAGGCGCCTGCGCGCGAAATAATCAAGCCCCGGCTTGCCCTCCGGGCTTAAAAGTGCGCTGTGGAAAAAGCGGGCGGATTCGCGGTTGATTTCCAGCACGCGCTGACGCAGGCGGCTCATGGAATCGTCCACGCCCTGCTCCGGCATTTGCAGCCCCACGCGGTCCGCGAGCATTTTCACGGCCTCGATGTAATCGAGATTTTCAATCTTACGGATGAATGTGATGACATCACCGCCCGCGCCGCAGCCGAAGCAGTAAAACGAGTTATTCTCCGGGTAGACGTTGAAGGACGGTGATTTTTCGTTGTGGAAGGGACACAGTCCCACCATGTTTTTGCCGCGCCGCTTTAGGTTGACATACGAGGAAACGATGTCTGTAATGTCGCAGCGCGATTTTAAGTCCTGCATAAAGGACTCCGGCAACGGCATTCCACCGCCCCCTTTCGTGACCGCCGGCGCGATGCCGTTGGGATTACGGGCAAAGCTCGGAGCAAAACGCCCTGATTTTTGCCCTCATAGTAATATATACGCCGCAAACGGCGAAATTACTTCTTTTATTCTTCAAATTCAAAAAATTTTTTTCCATCTTCTGTCACATCGACCTGCCCATTTGTGGCATCCGCAAGTTTTTTGCGGAATGCACCGAGCAGCTCGGGCGCCAAATGGAATTTGACGGTAACTTTTTCCTCAAAGACCGTGTCGTCCGTCACGCCGCCGCATTCCGGAACAAGCGATGCAACGCGGCCGTACCGGCCGTAATCGCAGGTGAGCGACAACAACAGACACTCGCGCATGGTAATGATCTGTGCCGCCTGCAAAGCGATGGACGCGGTGTGCGAATACGCACGAACGAGACCGCCGCCCCCGAGCAGAATGCCGCCGAAATAGCGCGTGGCGACCGTGACGACATCCGTAACGCCGCTTTTGCGCAGGACATCCAGCACCGGCATACCGGCCGTGCCCTGCGGCTCGCCGTCATCCGAAAAGCGCATGGTGCCGTCGCGCAGGATATACGCATAGACGTTGTGACTGGCATCCCAGTGCTCGGATTTTTTGGACGTGATGAAATCGAGCGCCTCCTGCTCGGTCTGCACCGGGCAGGCATAGCCGATGAAACGCGATCGCTTTTCCACAAACTGGTCCTGCGCGTTTTTCCGCACGGTTTTGTACTCTGCCATTTTTACCGCTCCCCTCTGTTTTGAAACGAACGCGATTTGCCTTTGGAGAAAAAATGGGCGATGCCCGAAAGAGCACCGCCCTGAACGATCCATATAAATTTACTTCGTGATACCGTAGCGCTTGTTGAACATATCAACACGACCGCTTGTATCAACCAGCTTCTGCTTACCCGTAAAGAACGGATGGCACTTGGAGCAAATTTCAACGCGGATGTCCTTCTTTGTGGAACGCGTGTGAATCACATTGCCGCATGCGCAGGTAATGGTCGTTTCCTGATAGTCCGGATGTATATTCTTCATATCTGTCACCTCTTTCGGTTGATCTGCGGTTAGTCGGTTAACAGCGAAGTTAACACATAAACATAGCGCTAATTATGTTAGCACAAAAAATTCTAAAATGCAAGGTCTTTTTCAAAAAAACAGAAAACTTTTTTCTTTTTCTTCCCGAAAGCATCCGTTTTTTTCGTTAGGCGCCGATGTAGCGAAGGTATTCTTCGAGGCAAAGGGAGAGTCTGCGGATGGCGGCGGCGTGCTCTGTGCCGACATAGCGCAGGACAAGATCATTGCGTTTAAGGCCGGTTTCGTCCTCTTTTCCGGCGGGATAGCGGAACACAAAGCCGTAATGCGCCATGTTTCTTTGCAGCCAGCCGTAGGTATCCGTTGTCGAAAACGTCGCGGGGTCGTCCTGCACGGTGACGCACAGGCCGCTTTGCAGGTCGCTTGTGCCGGGCGCAGACACGGTGGATTTTGCGTCTTCACGCGCCATAATCTTGGTGGAACCTGCCGCGATAAGGCGCTCGACCTCGGCGTTATAAAGCGATTCCTGCTCTGCATAGGACACATAGCCGCCGGAAAACTTGAGCGTGACACCGTCTGCTTTTGCGGCATCGCACAGTGCGGTGAGTGCCGGCACAATGCGGGCATCGACCGTGACGCTGTCAAACTCGGCGGTCTCCTCGGGAGCGAAATCCGCATCCGCAGGGTGGCCTTCGTTGATGACGAACAGATTCACGCTGTCCTCGAGCGTAGGCAGGTCGTTTTCCTCCGTGCTTGCAGCGGGGGACGCGGTGGGCAGTACGGTGGCCTGCGGCAGGGAATCCTCCGGATCTTCGGGCGGGAAAAGCACCGGCAAACCCCACATGACGAACAGTGCAAGCGCCATGAAAGCGGCGGCGCAGATAAGCAGAATGCCCGTCCAACGCTTTAGGTTCATAATGCGCTCCAAATGCAATGGACGCGGCTTTTGGATGGGGCTGTATTTTTTTCGTTTCCGCACGGTGCTCTCCCCTTTCTTTCGGTATCTTTTACTATTATATCGGATGACGGGAAAAAAGCAAGTCGAATTCCTTTACAACAGAAAAACGCCCGAGCCGTGAAGCCCGGGCGCTGTGCATTTCAGTTCACGCTATTTTTTGAAGAATTACTTCTTTTTGCTTTTACGGGAGGGAATCTCGGTGGTTTCCGGGTCTACCTTTCCCATTTCGGAAGCTGCACTGCTAAGACCGTCCTCGCCGCTGCTGAGCTTGCCGTTATTGACGATGAGGTTCGTGACAATGCCGACGATGAGGGCAACAGCCAAAGACGTGATGTTCAGCAGAGCGCCGCCGGTGATGCTGTTTGTGCCGAAGCCGAAATACAAACCGCCGATGCCGCAGACGAGGATGGAGCTGACGACGAACAGGTTCTTACTGTTGCCGAGATCAACACGGTGGAGCATCTGGAGACCGGAAACGGCGATGAAGCCGTAGAGCGCGATGCACGCGCCGCCCATGACGCACTTCGGAA
>OGQL01000546.1_pt1 | contig 31162 bp, 22 predicted proteins | sample 1553211 | NCBI WGS metagenome assembly OGQL01 (sample SAMEA2579942, study PRJEB22360) | human gut metagenome
TGTGAAATTCAATAATTCTGGAGGTCCGCCAGCCATTTGTCAGTGGAAGCATCCCACTTGAAAGCCTCTTTGGTAGCCATTCTCTTCTGATCGTCATAGGTAAAATCATATTTCATGTGACGATAGAGAGAACCATCCAGTCTGTAAATCACCTTCGAAACAACAAGATCATCTACTTTCTCTTCATTAGTAATGAAGTTATTGTCCTGTGCTTTCAACTCTGTATTAGCGATACCGGCAACTACCATTGCCACTAAAACCATCATTCTGAATAATACTGTAGTTTTCATAATTGTATATTTTTTATTAGTTCAACTTTCTTTTTTTGTTCTTCTGTTTATTAGACGGAACGTCTATATGGAATGGTTGCAACTATCTGAACTTTTTTTCATCTTTTTTGTTGCCCGCCTTCGACTCTATAAATGCAAGGGGTATGCCAAAACGATAAACAGCTAATAATCAACACAAAGAATAAAAAATGAGATGTACGAAAATGAACAGTTGTACGCTCATAAGCGGACACACTAATAAAAAAAGACTGCTTATATCTTGTTGAACAGAATATTATCTACCTTTGCAGCCAATAACTTATTAAAGGCAAAAGATGAAAAAGAACAGCAAAAAAAGTATTCTTCTTCTATCAATCGGAGGAGGCTTGTTTATCTGCCTTATCAGTATCTATTTGAGCCGCAATATGCTTCTGCAAAGCATAACTAACAAGCGCACGACTCATATTGAACAAACATACGGACTGCAAATTCATTATCAGAATCTACAGATGAAGGGATGTAACGAAGTTACCCTGCAAGGGCTTTCCATCGTTCCCGCCCAACGGGATACCCTTCTTACACTACAATCCGTCAACGTCAGGCTGAATTTCTGGAAACTGCTGAAAGGAAATATTGAAGTCCGCAACGTCCACATGAATGGACTGGCAATCGCTTTTATCAAACGGGACAGTGTAGCCAACTATGATTTTCTATTCTCCGGACACCGCCCGGAAGCAACCACAGAGGCAGTCATAGAAACCAATTACGCCCATCGCATCAACCGAATATTAAACTTAATATATGGTTTCCTCCCCGAAAACGGTCAACTGACTCAACTTAATATAACCGAACGGAAAGACAGCAATTTCGTAACGGTCAATATCCCCACCTTTACAATCGAAAACAATCGCTTTCAGTCCACTATCAAAATAAAAGAAGATACACTGACTCAACAATGGGAAGCAGCAGGAGAACTGAACAGAAAGGTACATACCCTGCAGGCAGAACTTTTTGCCACAGAGAAAAAGAAAGTTTCAATACCGTATATCAACCGCCGTTTTGGAGCAGAAGTTACTTTCGATACCTTATATTATAGTATGACTAAAAAAAATCGTACCGAAAACCAACTGCAACTTGACGGTACGGCGAAAGTAAGCGGACTTGATGTATTTCACAAAGCACTTTCTCCCGAAGTGATCCATCTGGATCGCGGACAACTCACGTATCAGATGAATATCGGCAAGCAAACGCTGGAACTGGACAGTACGACGACGGTATTATTCAACCAAATAAAATTTCATCCTTATCTGCGGGCAGAAAAGAATGAAAATCAATGGCACTTCACTGCTGCCACAGATAAATCATGGTTTCCGGCCGACGAACTATTCAGTTCTTTGCCCAAAGGCTTATTCAGCAATCTGGAAGGTATAAAAACAAGTGGTGAGCTGGCTTATCATTTTCTGTTAGATATCGATTTTGCCCGACTAGACAGCCTTAAGTTTGAGTCCGAATTGAAAGAAAAAGATTTTCGGATAATAGAATATGGTGCAACATCTCTTTCAAAAATGAGTGAAGAGTTTGTCTATACCGCCTATGAAAACGGAATACCGGTCAAAACATTTCCTGTCGGACCTTCATGGGAACATTTTACTCCTTTGGACAGCATTTCTCCATTGCTGCGGATGTCTGTCATGCAAAGTGAGGACGGAGCTTTTTTCTACCACAAGGGCTTTTTGCCTGATGCAATGCGTGAAGCTTTGATTTATGACCTGCAAGTCGAACGTTTCGCCAGAGGAGGCAGCACAATTACCATGCAGCTGGTAAAAAACGTATTTCTCAACCGGAACAAGAACTTTGCCCGCAAATTGGAAGAAGCACTCATCGTATGGCTGATAGAGACAGAAAGGCTGACTTCTAAAGAACGTATGTATGAAGTTTATCTGAACATAGCCGAATGGGGACCGCTGGTTTATGGTATTCAGGAAGCCTCTGCCTATTATTTCGGCAAACGCCCTTCGCAACTCACGACCGAAGAAAGTATTTTTCTAGCTTCTATTATCCCGAAGCCTAAACACTTCCGCAGTTCCTTTGCAGAAGGCGGACAATTAAAGGAGAATATGGAAGGTTACTACAAGCTGATTGCAAAACGTCTTGCACAGCAAGGAGTAATAAGTGAAATCGAGGCGGATAGTATCCGCCCCGATATCCAAGTTACGGGCGACGCCCTGAATAGTCTAGTCGGCGAAACGCCGGAGTCCAGTTCTCCTACCGCTGAGGAGCAATAATTTATTAATAAAGGAATAGGTTTTATCTTCTTGAGCTGCTTCCTCTTTCTGAAGAACGGGAAGAAGAACCTCGGTTGCTGTTGCTTCTCGAACTTTCTGAAGATGAGCTTCTTTCTGTTGATCTGCCGGATACGTTCCCTCTGCTGGAACTACTGCCGGAATTGCTGTTCCTACCGGAGCTGCTGCCACGGTTTGTGCTCGTACCACTACTTGTCGGACGGCGACTGGAATTCGAAGACCCTGAATTCGTTTCCGGACGACGATTAGAATTCGGAGTACTTGTACTCGTTCCCGGACGACTTCCTGAATGACGATCTCCTTCACCTCTGTTGTGGCCTCTGCCCGGAGTTACTTCCTTGTTCGGTTTATCATTTCTGCCCGGAGTGGACGGTCTGCTTGGAATAGACGGTCGTTCATTGACCGAAGGTCTTTCAGAGTTGGAAGGTCTTCCGGAAGTGGACGGCCTGCCCGATGTAGATGGTCTGCCTGAAGTGGACGGTCTATGGTCCGTTTCAGAACGAGGACGGGAAGTATTTCCCGGACGTCCTGATGTATTAGGCCGTGACGTTGTTCCCGGACGTCCCGAAGTCCCCGGTCGGGTAGGTGCATTATGCGGACGAACGGAAGTGTTCGGACGGAAACGTACAGAACCGAAGTCTGAACGACGATAAGAATGGAATACCCGCTGATCTCTTACCCGATATGGCGTAGGATAGTGCACAAGATTATTATATCTTCCCCGATAATAACTCACATGATGAATATGCGGACGATAATGTGCACCACAGTAAGTCCGATAATGATAAGGTACACCAAAATAGAATAAACTACGATTCGGGTAATTGATATAAATCCGGAAATTCCATCTTCCTCCGGTGACATAAATCGGACGATAGAAATACTCAGCTCCCAGGAATCTGCGGTATTGCGCATCGCTCAACACCCAACGAAGATCATCGTTGCGAATATCCAGCGCTTCATAGTAATCATCCAATGCCCACTCATCACCCCGTACTACATAATCCATAATATTACGAAGCGAATAAATGAAATCATAGTTAATCTCATACACGTCATTATATTGGGGATTATTCAGGTCCAGTTCGTATGCCATCTTATCAGTAAGGAAACGTGTCTCCTTACGTACCTTGCTGGTACTCATTCCCGCCATTACAGTGGTACTGGCAGTCACGACTAACAATATAAATAGAATTCTTTTCATGGTTTCATTCTTTTTTAGTTACGTCCGCTATCGTAAGATTCCGCAAACTCCCTCATCTCTCTTTTGTCCATCTCAAAAGTGAAAACATCCGTCAGTATGGAGAAGTTCTTCTTATCTGCGATTTTCGGATAAAGTTTCTTTATCATATTCTTTTTATCTGTCTGAAAAGTACACATATCCACCAATTTACGGCATTGGGCACAAGTGAATCCCGAAGGAGGTACAACTTCATCCAGCATCCTGGTACGGTCAGACTCAAAAGATTTACCTCTATACTCATTGAAGAAACGGTCAAAATCGGCTGAACTCATAGCTCTGGGCCGTACATATCCTACGTCTCCCGGTCGTTGGTCACCGTGGTAAGCCTGGATATATTCCTTCATCTTGTCACGGTCAAAAGACGAAAAAAGCTTATTGACGACCGAAGCAAAATTTTCTTTATCCACAATTTGCGGATACATACGTTTCATCACAGTCATCTGGGCATCCGAACCACTTATCTGATCAATGATCTTTCCGCATTGGGCAGAAGTAAAATTGCAATCCAACAAAACGTCATCTATATATTTAATCTGCTCATCAGACATGATCACCATCCGGAAATCACTAAGAAAACGATCAAACTCATCACGCATCATAAGTGTTCTGCGACGGGGATTTTCTTCATAGCGTGGCGGACGAACCGGATCCGTATTAGTTACAACAACGGAAGGAGACATCACAACCGGAGGCGGCGGAAGAAGTATTTCATCACCATTAAAGGTATCCATACCCGTAACTCTTCCATCTGCAAAATATACAATAATCTTGATCGAGTTGCCGTAAAGCACTGAAGAAATCCGGTGGTACTCCCATTCCTCACCACCTCCGTCAAAACGTCTGTAATCCGGTTTACCCAAGATTTTTTCTACATTCTGCCGGGACATTCCCTGCTGAACCTCCATCACTTGCTTGTTGGATACGTAATAAGTAGAACAGCTACCGAGTATTACCCACAACGTGAAAAACAGGATTATATGTATATTTTTCATAACCGTATCGTTTTTAGTGAACTAATGTATGATCAGCGTCCTTCGTATTCCTTGATGAAATCGTTCATTTTGGTCTTGTTACTGGAGAATGTAAGAGTACCGATCACTGTAAAGAAAGCCTCTTTATCTACAATATTGGGATACATCATTTTCATAATCTTCAGCCGTTCATTATCAAAGGTATAGAACTTCACCAGTTGAAGACACTGCTCCGATGTAAAATCAGAGTTCGCCAATGCAGTTGTAATCAACCCCATACGATCTTTTTCAAAAGGCTCATTCTTCACACTATCAAAGAACTTCTTGAAAAGTTGGTCATTCATCACTCTATCGTAGCGGTTATAGTCCGGACGGTGTCCACCCTGACCGTTTCCCGGTCTTCCGGGTCTGCCCGGACGGATATCTCCACGTTCTTCTACAATGATATCTTTTACTTCGTTTCCGTTAAAGTAAACGCGGTCATTATACAACCGTTCTCCTTTCCATACACGTTCTCCCGGGCGAGTCGGGCGGGAAGCGTACACTTCAATGGTATAATTTCCCGGTTTCAGATTGGCAACGAAACAAGTAGTAGTAGGATAACACATCTGCCTTCCGCCAAAATAAACAAGAATCGGAGTATCTCCGCCATCAATCCGGATTCCGCTGACAGGCTGCGCTTTTAAAGAAAGGGCAGCGAGCAAAATACAGAAACTTATTATTATCTTACGCATAGCTTATCTGTTTTTAAAATTATTATCTTTAACTGATATCACAAAAATAGGGTGAGAAAACTCCCCACCCCAATGATTCTCTCTATTCCTGCATAGGGATTTCCCTATTCTGTTTAGGATTCTGCCAAAGTGATGCCGTTCTCATGCAAAGAAATCAATCGTTTCTTATACAAGTCACCTACACCTTTCTTAAAAGTTTTCTTGCTGACACCAAAGGTATCGTAAATATCTTCCGCAGGACTTTTATCGTTCAGATTGATCCGTCCGCCATGTTCCCGAATATACTCCAACAGTGTCTTCGAGAAATCATCGACTTTCTCAAATCCCGGTTTCTGAAGTATCAGGTCCACCTTACCATCTTCGCGTACCTGTTTCACAAACGCCTTCATCTGCATACCGGTCTCCAATGCACGGAATATTTCATTTTCATACAGCAATCCGCTATACTTATTGTCTATAATCGCTTTGAAACCCAAGTCCGTCTTCTGCCAGATCAGAATATCCACTTCCGCACCCGGAGCATAATCGGGCATATCTTTCGACAGGTAGCGTTCTACCTTCGCCGAAGCTACAATACGATAACTTTCCTCATCCACATGAGCATGGACCACGTAGGATCTTCCCACCTGCATTTTCATCTTCTGCTCACTGAAAGGTACAAATAAGTCTTTCATCAATCCCCAGTTGAGGAATGCCCCGAACTGGTTCACCCAAGAGACTTCGAGACAGGCGAACTGCCCTACCTGCACCAACGGAGTCAGTGTCGTGGCAATCAGTCTTTCGTCAATATCCAGATAAAGAAATACATTCAACATATCCCCTACCTTACAGTCTTCGGGTACATAACGGGTGGGCAGCAGGATTTCACCTTCATCTCCTCCGTCGAGATACAAACCGAAATCGACTTCCTTTACCACTTCGAGTTGGTTGAATTTTCCTAATTCGATACTCATACTTTTTAAAATTATTGTTTTTATGAAAGACAAAGATAATGAAAAGCAACAGATTTCACCCAAACATTGTTGAACGGATTATTAAAAATCGGCACATAAAAATCAGCATTAAGAGGCTACATTGAAAATAAACATTATTTTTGTAGAATAAAATGATTAATACATATGAAAAAACACCTGATACGCAATCTGTTTCTCTTATTTTCCTTTTTACCTTTTATTGAAACCTTCGCCAATTGGAACAGTTTCATTATCAACTTCGATAAGAATCTCTATGGCAAAGGCGCTCAGACATGGAAGATAGCACCTTACGATGATAAATGGGTATTTTTTGCCAATAAGAACGGTATGTTACAATTCGACGGCAATGCGTGGAACGTTTTCCCGCTGAACAATACTTCAGATGTGCGTTCAGTGTTGGTATCCACCGCTCATAACCGGATTTATGCAGGAGGAATCAATGAGTTCGGCTATTATGAACCGGGCAGGGACGGCAGTTTAAAATATTACTGTATGTCGGATACGCTGAAAGATGATTGCCGCTATCTTGGCAATGTATGGAACATTCACGAAGCAGATAATATCATGTACTTTCAGGGAGACAGCCGCATAGTGAAATATCTGAACGGTAAGTATACCGCCATCGAGACGGATGCCAAGATTGACTGTTCGAGCATGATAAAGGGGATCTTGTATATCGGAACCGACCGGGGAGTATGGGTACTGGTAGGCAATACCCCTTTCCCGTTACAGGGTGCGGAAGACCTGGCATCAAAACGCATTCGTGGCATTATACCTTATAAAAGTGGCGTACTTGTGGTAACCGCCTATAATGGATTGTTTTACTGTGACGGACGCACAATGGAACCATTCGTTACCGGTGCCGAAGACTTCATGCGCGAAAATGAAGTATTCTGCGTGGCGGCAAAAAATGACCAGATTGCATTGGGTACTATTCATAAAGGCCTGATACTGATTGACTGCAAAACCATGAAGCTCAAATATTTCAATGAGAATAACGGACTTCACAATAACACAGTTCTTTCCGTTGCTTTTGATACTTTCGGCAATCTTTGGGCAGGACTGGATAGTGGCATTGACTATGTCTGCCTCACTTCTCCTTTTACGAATCTATATTCATACCCCTACTCTTATGGAGCGGGATATACGGCAGCAGTAAAAGACGGTTCTCTTTATTTAGGTACTAACCGTGGTTTATACTACACTTCCTATCCGGTGCAATCGAACGGTAACCTGCCCGATATCCGTCCCGTTCCGCAGTCAAGCGGCCAGGTCTGGAACCTCTGCCATATAGGAGACGAACTTTTCTGCCTGCACGACCGGGGAATTTTCCTGATTCAGGACAACGGAATGAAACGAGTGACGGACATCACCGGCGCATGGTGCTGTCAGCAGGTCATGAATCGTAAAGGCCTGATGTACATTGGTGTATACAACGGCATTTATCTAGTGGAAAAAACAGATGGAGAGTGGCGTGTCGTCTGCAAAATCGAAGGATTGAACGATTCCAGCCGTCTCTTCGAACAAGAGGATGCAAGAACTATCTGGATGTATAACACAGACCATATTACCCATATCAAGTTATCCGAAAATCTGACAAAGGTCACCAGCGTGAAAGATTATGATACCAAAGACGGCTTTCCTTCAAAAAATCATATATACCCCGCAAAAATTAAAGGTCGTATCTACTTTGCCACACCGTCCGGCATCTATAAACACAACATCCATAAAGATATCATGGAACCCTACCCGGATATGAACAATCTTCTGAACGGTACGGCAACCTATTCACGTCTGTTGGAATATAATGACCATCTCATCAGCTTAAGCCCTTATGAAATATGTATCGCCAATCTGGGAACTTATAAGAAAGGGGCTAATACCAGCATCAATCCTATCCGACAACCCAAGATAGAGTCGGTGCTCAACTTCGAGGCCATCATTCCCCTATCCGATTCATTGCTGGTTATTCCTAACGAAGACGGTTTCGCCCTTTTCAGCATTCCTGCTGTCAGAGAGCAACAAGACCGCAGTCACTCCTTATATATAAAGAATATGTATCTGTCTTATCCCAAAGACTCACTGGTATATACGGCCAATTTCCTGAAGCGAAAACCTGCACTGTCTATCGACTATGCACTGAATTCCATCCGTTTCGAATATGAGCTTTCTTCTTTAATTCTGAATGACGGCACCCATTTTCGTTATCGTCTGAACAAAGGAGAATGGTCGGACTTCACCGTTGCACGCACCAAGGAATACAGTAATCTGCCCGAAGGCGAATATATATTTGAAATCAAAGCCCTTTTCCCCGACGGCACTTCCTCTTCCGATGAAATATCATTCCGCATACTCCCGCCATGGTATCGCAGCGTAATGGCTTACATCTGCTACATCGTTCTGGCTCTCTTCGGTATGTGGGGTGTTTATCGATGGGACGATATGCGTGTGAAGCGTAAAAAGCAACAGGCCATTGTAGAAAAAGACAAAGAACTGTTTGAGATGGAAAAGGAATACGAAGAAGAAAAAGCCCGGAACGAAAAACAGATCATGCAACTGGAAAAAGAAAAGCTGGAGCATGACCTGCAACACAAAAGTCAGGAAATGGCCAACCTGATGATAAACTTCGTACGCAAGAACGAGATGCTGACCGAGATTAAGTCAGAAATAGCCAAAGTATCCGCCATGTTGAAAGGCGAAGGCTCCCGTGAAAGCAAACAGCAGCTCATACTGATCAACAGCAAAATTGATTCCAATATCCAGAGCGACGAGGTATTAAAGCGAATCGAAGACCAGTTCGACCTGATCCATAATAATTTCATGAAAAGGCTTCATGCCAAACACCCCGATCTCTCCAACAATGAACGCATGATGTGCGCCTATCTGAAAATGAACCTTTCTACCAAAGAGATAGCACCGCTTCTGAATATCTCCGTCCGGGGGGTAGAGACGATCCGGTATCGTCTGCGCAAGAAGTTCGGTCTGGAACGGGAAGACAGTTTGACAGATTACTTAAGCAACTACCTCTGACACAAATAGTCGCCCCGACAGATTCGGAAACTGATTATTTTTCTGAATCTGTTGTTGTGACGTATCAAACAAACGTACCCTTTATTATCTAGTTATCAACACGTTACTATAATATGACGTATTGATAGCGTATTTTTTTTCCCGGTTTGACGTATTTATGAATAACATAATTTATCAAGCCGTATACCATTTAGCCTTATGTTTGCATCGTTCGGTTGCGAACATAAAAAGAGTATAGTTAATCTTAATTTAGTAAAACTCATGAAAAAGTTATTATCAGTTTTATTTCTATTAAGCTTCACCTTAGCTGCTGTATATGCACAGAATATACAGATAAAAGGTACGGTGGTAAGTGGTACGGACAACGAACCTCTGCCCGGAGTAAATGTGGTTGTGAAAGGGAATACTTCCACAGGTACAATCACCGATTTCAACGGTACTTTCACATTATCGGCCCGCCGACGCTATTCTTTCCATCTCTTATATAGGATTCAAGTCACAGGAAATTGCGGTAAAAGGGCATAAAGATATTAAAATTGTCCTACAGGAAGACTCCGAGACATTGGACGAAGTGGTAGTAGTGGGTTATGGCGTCCAGAAGAAAAGCGTTGTGACGGCCTCTATCGCCAAAGTATCCGCTGATGATCTGGCCTCCACAGCCCCGGTACGTATGGACAATGCCCTGAAAGGTTTAGCTTCCGGTGTTACCGTTACATCCTCTTCCGGTCAGCCGGGTGCCGCTGCACAAATCCGCGTACGTGGGGTAGGTACCATTCGTACCGAGAACGGAGCCGCCGATCCTCTTTACATTGTAGACGGTATGCCGCTTGAAGGTGGGCTGGACTACCTGAATCCGAATGATATCGCTTCTATCGAAGTATTGAAAGATGCCGCTTCCGGAGCTGTCTACGGTGCACGTGCCGCCAACGGTGTTATCCTTGTTACCACCAAAACCGGCAAGATCGGCAAAACGAAAGTAACTTACGACTTTTCGTACGGCTGGCAGAGTGCCTGGAAAAAACGGGACGTACTGAATGCTTCGGAATACGCACTCATGATCAATGAAGGTGCGATCAATGCAGGTATCGCCCCAAAATTCAGTGACCCATACTCTTACGGTCAAGGCACTAATTGGCAAGACGAAGTATTTAACAACAATGCTCCGATGATGAACCACCAAGTGAGTGTGAGTGGTGCGAGCGAAAAAGTAAATTACCTCTTTTCTCTGGGCTTCTACACACAAGACGGTATCGTGGGAGGTAACTTCGACCGTTCCAACTACGAACGTCTGACACTGCGCAGCAATACACAGTACACCCTCTTCGACGAATCGAAAGAACGTAACTGGCTAAACAGCCTGAAAGTGACTTCCAACCTCTCTTATGCCCGCATTAAAAGTACGAATTTTGATGATAACTCTACCTGGGGCACACCACTGGGATCGGCACTCGCCCTGTCTCCCATACTGAACGTGTACGACGAAACAGAAGAAGCGATAAAAGCCCAGTTCGACAAATACGGTACAACGGCAGAGTACACGCCTGTATATGACCCACGCAACGGAAAACTTTTCAGCATCCCGGGCGAATTCGGTGAAATGTCCAACCCGATTGCCAAACTTTCTTTGCCGGGCGACAAACACTGGAGTCATAAATTCGTCGCTAACTTCTCTGCAGAATTGCAATTATGGGACAACCTGAAATTCAAGACTTCCTATGGTGCCGACCTCTCTTTTTGGGGATACGATGGTTACAGACCTCTTTATTATCTGCGAAGCGGTGAATCTTCTACCCAGTCTTCCGCTTATTCAAGAAAAGAAGACGGAACCGTATGGCAGCTGGAAAACGTGCTGATGTATGACAAGAGCATCGACAAGCACTCTTTCTCCGTATTGCTGGGTCAATCCGCCAAAAAGAGTTCAGGCTCCTATCTGTACGGTTCACGCAATAACATCACCAATTACAGCCGTCCTTATATCGACGCAAGTACCGGACTGGCAGCCAATGCAGATCGTGACGCCGCAGGTGCTCCTTCGGTAGATGCCACACTGGCTTCAATCTTCGCACGTGCAAGCTACAATTATGACGAACGCTATATGTTGCAGGTGACCGTACGCCGTGACGGTTCTTCCCGCTTCGGCCCCAACAATCACTATGCCGTATTCCCCTCCTTCTCTTTGGGATGGAACCTCACCAACGAAAAGTTCATGAACAAACGCCCGAACTGGCTGACTACCACCAAAATCCGCCTTTCATGGGGTAAGAATGGTAACGAAAATATCGGTAACTTCAAATATACCGTATTGACTTCTCCCGGCAATAATGCTATCTTCGGTTCATCCGAAAACGTAATCAACGGCGTGAAAGCCAGCGGGCTGGCCAATCCCGATCTGAAATGGGAAGAGTCCGAACAACTCGACTTCGGTTTGGACTTTGGTTTCTTCAACAATGCCCTGACCTTTACAGCAGACTATTACAAGAAGAAAACCAACGGCATGCTGATGGAAATGAATATCCCTTTCTATGTAGGTGAAGCTAAACCTATCGGTAATGTGGGTAAAATGGAAAACAGCGGTATCGAACTGGAAGCAGCCTATAAGTTCCGCGTCAGCGACTGGAACTTTCGTGTCAGCGCCAACGCCAGTTACCTAAAGAACAAACTGATAGAATATGGTAACGAATCCGGTTGGGAAAACCTGGACTCCTTCCAAGGAACGGGTGATATCAGCCGCGCCGAAAACGGCAAACCTTTCCCTTTCTTCTACGGATATAAGACAGCTGGTATCTTCCAGAACACAGACGAAGTAAAGGCTTACAAAAACGACAAGGGAGAATTACTGCAACCGACAGCCGTACCGGGCGATGTCCGCTTCGTAGATGTAGACGGCAACGGAATCATTGACGCAAACGACCGTACCGATATCGGTAAAGGCATGCCCGACTGGACATTCGGCTTCAATCTGGGTGTGAGCTGGAAAAACTTCGACCTGAACATGATGTGGCAAGGCACTGCCGGAAACGATATCTACGACGCAACCCGCCGTACGGACATCGCCACCAGCAACCTGCCCTCATGGATGCTGAACCGCTGGACAGGTGAAGGTACCTCCAACCGTATCCCCCGCTTCGTACAAGGTGACAACGTAAACTGGCAATCATCCGACCTTTACGTCTACGATGGCAGCTATCTGCGCCTGAAGAATATCCAGTTGGGATATACTCTGCCTGCCGCACTGACCCAGAAAGTATTCATCTCTTCACTACGCTTCTACGTGGCAGCCGAGAACCTGTTTACTTTCACCAAATATCACGGCTTCGACCCCGAAATCTCTTCCGGCGGAACTTCACTTGGCATTGACTACGGTGTATATCCGCAAGCCAGAGTATGGACAATCGGCGCAAGTCTTTCTTTCTGATCCTTTCATTCTAAAAACATAAAACGTTATGAAAAAATATAAATACATAGCAGTATGCCTGATGGCATCCGTTCTTCTAACCACCGGATGCGCTGACTCCTTTCTGGAAGTTTCATCTCCTACGGACGAAACAATAGACACTTACTTCACCACTGACGAACACATTCAAGAAGCCGTAGTAGCTGCTTATGACCCTTTGCACTGGCCGGACTGGGCATTCGACGAATATAATCCTGTCAATCTGATGAGCGATATCATGGCAGACGACCTTTGGGTGGGTGGTGACAGTAAAACCGACAACCAGCCGTGGCACTTGATGATGAACTTTGAAGCCATTCCCACCAATATGATCTACGGTCTGTGGAAATGTGCATATAGCGGTGTGAAGCGTTGCAACGACGTAATAACCTATCTGGACTGGGCAACCGATGTAACCGACGCCAATCGTGCCTATTACGAAGCTCAGGTCATCGCCCTGCGCGTATTCTACTACAACTGGGTGTGGAAATTCTGGGGCAATGTTCCTTATTTCGACAAGAACCTGACCGCTCCGTATGTTGCAGAGCAACTGACTGCCGACCAGCTATATGAAAAGATGGTCACCAGTCTTGAAGAAGTAATTCAGCTCAACGTACTCCCGATGAGAGAAGATTCCGAAAACTATGGTCGTGTAACCTTAGCAATGGTATATATGCTTTATGCCGAAATCGTGATGTATCAGAATGACGATTCACGCTATTCCACCGCTTTAAAATACATGGAAGAAATCATCAGCAGCCCTCAATATGACCTGATGCCGGACTACACCGATATTTTCAAGGAAACCGGTGAATGGAGTATCGAATCCATCTTCGAGATCAATTACAAAGACGATAATGCCGTACGCGACTGGGGAAGTCCCCTCGTTGCCGGAGGAACTGCCCTGCCGACACTCATCAGTCCGTATATCTGGCCTAATGGAACAGACAATCACGACCGTGGCTGGGGATTCTGCCCGGTACGTAAAGAAACCTACGAGCGCTATTCCAATAACGACACCCGCCGCAACGCCACTTGCTGGAATGCACAAGCCGTGCTTGACGCTCACAATGCGGAACACCCAGGCGATAAACTGTCATACACCACACGCTATCAGGACACCGGCTTCTTCCTTGAAAAATATGCTGCCATCACCGGCAACAACAAAGACCAGAAGTCAAGTTCGGAGCTGAACTGGAACAACAATCTACGCATTTACCGTTACTCGGAAACACTGCTCAATGCTGCCGAACTGATCACACGCGGCGCCGGTCAGGGTGATGCCAAGAAGTATCTGAACCTCGTGCACAAACGTGCCGGACTGGTAACCGAAATAGAACCTACACTCGACAACATCATCGAAGAACGTCATCTTGAATTCGTGGGCGAAGGCAAACGTTACTGGGATTTAATCCGTACAGGCAAAGCTGCCAGTGTACTGGTTCCCGATGCGTATGGTTATCGTACAAACAGCTGGTCGTCAAGCAAGAAATATCTACCTATCCCACAGAAAGAAATCGACGCAGCCAAAGGTACCTTAGTTCAGAACAATTATTAATGTACTTAAAAAGAGGAATTATGAAAAAAATATATAAACAAATCAGCGGAGCATTGCTGATGCTCACCCTTATTCTTAACATCACGGCCTGCTCGCCCGAAAGCTTCACATCACCCAACGAAGCCGGCATTCCGGTGGTATCGGACTACGAAGACTGTATCCGCATCGACGTGAATCAGGAAACCAATTATGTGACTTTCTCTTTTCAGGGACAAAAGGGAGTAATGCCGATATGGATTATTGACGGCAAAAACTATTCTTCTTCATTCAACATGACGAAATATTACCGCAAGGCCGGTGATTACAGTGTAGAAGTGAAAATAGCCAACTCGAATGGAGTAAGCGACAGAGCAATCACCCGAAACTTCCATATCGACAAAACCATCATGACGGGCTTCGGTGGCTTCGACCCAGAAAGCAATTTCAATATATGGCGGACTGCCACAATCAGTGAACCAACATTCTGGTATGCACCGGGATGGAGTCAGATTGCGGACCCGGCCTACTCACTGGTTAACGGTACATACACAGTAACACTGCCCGAAGCAACCAGTGAGACCTGGCAGGCACAAATGCCGATAAAGACGAACATCGCAACCGATGCCGGAAAGAATTACGATTTCTCCGTCATCCTGACTTCTACAATCGACCATCCGAATGTGACGGTGAAGCTGGTTGATGCCACAGAAGATAAAATCTACTATTTCGAAGGCAAAACGCCACTGGTTGCCAACGAGCCGGTCTGTTTCTGGAAAAGCAATATGCCGGGGCTTGACATCGCCAACCTGAACCTCGTCTTCGACTTTGGAGGCAATGCAGCAGGAACAGTGATGACAATAGAAAGCATCGTACTGAAAGATCACGCCAACGATGACGGAACCATAGTACCCGAACAAGAAGAGACTCCGGAACCGACATGGAGTGCGGTAGACAGTGAAGACAACCTGTGGCACAGCGTTACATTCACCAATGAATTTTATTATGCTCCCGGTTGGAATCCGATTGCCAACCCGGCACTCAATATCGACGGGGCAACGTACACACTCAACTTCCCCACGGCAACCAATGAAAAGTGGCAGAACCAAGTTACTTTCATCAGTGACGCACTTACCGCCTCGGCAGAGGAGAACTATGACTTCCGTGTGATACTGAACGCATCTAACGACATCAGTTCCGCCACCATCAAACTCGTTCAGGTAGGAGGCGGAGATAATGACAATATCTTTGTTTTCCTGCTAGAAGATGTAAAACTCACTGCGGGAGAAGATGTAACCGCCAAAGTTATCAATGCCAAGGGAGTAGACATCACCCAGGCGAAACTGGTGTTTGACTTCGGAGGCAATCCTGCCAATACGGAAGTAATAATCAAAGACATCATTTTGCAAAAGCATAAAGATTGATCAAACAAAAGCATGAAACCAATGACAATACTTTCAATCTTCGTCTGTTTATTAAGCGTTCTGTCCTGTGGCAGTGACAATGAAGAAACAGAAGTTGCCATAATCGACGTATCGCCCGCCCAGCTTTCAGCCACTCACGAAGGTCTCGTCACCAGCGCCACAATAAACTCGGGACTGGAGTGGACCGCTTTCAGCGACGACGCCTGCAAAGATTGGATCAGTTGCAAGATAACTGATAACGGCAGCCAGGGAACAGTTGAAGTCACGGTTAAAGCAAACACCACCTACCAGTCCCGCGAGGGAAAGGTAGTGGTGAAAGCCGGAGCCGCACGCACTTCCATCCCTGTGACACAGGCAGCCCGACCGGAACCGTCGGCCGATCCGGACATTACCGTGCCCGAAGGATACAGACTGGTGTGGAACGAAGAGTTCAACAAAGGAACTCAACCCGATCTCGACCAATGGTATTATGAAACAGGAGGAAACGGATGGGGAAATAATGAATTGCAGCATTATGTAGCCGGCAATCAAGGCAACGAACAACTCGCTGCCATAAAAGACGGCATCCTCAGCATTATCGCCAAGAAGATAGGCGAAACGGTCTATTCCATCCGTATGAACACCAAAGAAAGCTGGAAATACGGTTATTTTGAAGCCCGTCTGAAACTGCCCAAGGGAAAAGGAACATGGCCCGCCTTCTGGATGATGCCGAAGAACTATACGGTCTGGCCGGACGACGGAGAAATTGATATCATGGAGGAAGTAGGCTATAATGCGAACTACGTGTCCTCAGCGATCCATTGTAAAGCCTACCACCACTCCATCGGTACGCAAAAGACCGGCGAGACATTCCTGCCTACCGCACAGACCGAGTTTCATGTCTATGCTTTGGAGTGGACGGAAGACTTCATCCGCACCTTCGTGGACGGAAAGCAACTTTTCCGCTTCGACAATGACAAGGCCAACAACAGGAACACCTGGCCGTTCAACGCCCCCTTCTATCTGAAGCTGAATCTCGCATGGGGCGGAGACTGGGGTGGTGCACAAGGGGTGGATGAGTCGGCCCTTCCCGCAACTTACGAGATCGACTATGTACGTGTATTTCAAAAAAAATAATATTTGATAGGTATGAAAGTAATAAAGATTTTCTCCGCGTGCCTTTTCCTCCTGCCATTCGTTTCCTGTACGCAAGTGACGAATGACAAAGGCGACACAGCGATAGAGAAGAAAGTAGAAGCTCTGTTGTCCAAAATGACACTGGAAGAGAAACTGGGACAGATGAACCAAATCACCTCTTACGGCAATATTGAAGACATGAGCGGATTGATAAAACAAGGCGGTGCCGGCTCTATATTGAATGAAACTGACCCGGTACGCATCAATGCGCTGCAACGCGTTGCCATCGAGGAGTCCCGCCTCAGCATCCCTTTGCTGATGGCACGTGACGTTATTCATGGTTTCAAGACCATCTTCCCCATCCCGTTGGGACAGGCGGCATCGTTCAACCCGCAAGTGGCTGAAGACGGCGCACGCGTAGCGGCCATCGAAGCCTCATCCGTAGGTATCCGCTGGACATTCGCCCCCATGATCGATATCGCCCGTGATCCTCGTTGGGGACGTATGGCGGAAGGATGCGGTGAAGACACCTATCTGACTACCGTTATGGGAGTAGCCATGGTGAAAGGTTTTCAAGGCGACTCCCTGAACAGTCCTACCTCGATTGCTTCCTGCCCGAAACACTTTGTAGGCTACGGTGCGGCAGAAGGCGGAAGGGATTACAATTCGACCTTCATTCCGGAACGTCGTTTGCGCAACGTCTACCTTCCACCGTTCGAAGCTGCTTCCAAAGCAGGTGCAGCAACATTCATGACCTCCTTCAACGATAATGACGGAGTACCCTCCACAGGCAATTCGTTCATTCTGAAAGATGTACTCCGTTCCGAATGGGGATTTGACGGACTGGTGGTTACCGACTGGGCTTCTTCTACCGAAATGATCGCTCACGGCTTCGCCGCTGACTCTAAGGAGGTAGCAATGAAAGCGGTGAATGCCGGAGTAGATATGGAAATGGTGGGCAACACATTTGTCAAGGAGCTGCCGGGGCTGATAAAAGAAGGCAAAGTCAAAGAAGCGGAGATAGATAACGCCGTGCGCAATATTCTTCGAATCAAATATCGTCTGGGACTGTTTGAAAACCCTTACGTGGATGAGAAAGCCAATGTCCTTTATGCTCCTTCTCACCTGGAAGCCGCCAAACAGGCAGCCACAGAGTCTGCTATCTTATTGAAGAACGATCATGAAACGCTTCCACTACAATCTTCTGTAAAGACAATCGCCATAGTAGGTCCAATGGCAAACGCACCATACGACCAGTTGGGCACCTGGGTATTTGATGGCGAAAAATCCCATACAATGACTCCGCTGACCGCAATCAAAGAACTGGCAGACGACAAAGTGCAAATCATTTATGAACCCGGGCTGACATACAGCCGTGACAAAAACATAGCAGGTGTGGCTAAAGCCGCTGCTGCCGCTGCACGTGCCGACGTCATACTCGCTTTTGTAGGTGAAGAAGCCATCCTTTCCGGTGAGGCGCACTGCCTGGCAGACCTGAACCTGCAAGGCGCGCAAAGCGAACTGATCTCCGCCCTTGCCAAAACCGGTAAACCAGTGGTAACGATTGTCATGGCAGGACGTCCGCTGACTATCGGAAAGGAAACGGAACTTTCTTCGGCCCTGCTCTATTCATTCCATCCGGGCACCATGGGCGGTCCTGCTTTGGCAGACCTGCTTTTTGGAAAGGCTGTTCCGAGCGGGAAGACACCTGTCACATTCCCCAAAATGGTCGGTCAGGTTCCTGTTTATTATGCTCACAATAATACGGGACGTCCCGCTACGAGAAGCGAAGTACTGATAGACGACATTGCCCTCGAAGCAGGTCAGACTTCACTCGGCTGTACCTCATTCTATATGGATGCAGGTTCCGATCCTTTGTTTCCATTCGGTTACGGTCTGTCTTACACTACCTTCCAGTACGGTAATGTGAAATTGTCTTCCGACAATTTGAAGAAAGACGACGTATTGACAGTCACCTTCGATCTGGAAAATACAGGCAAGTACGAAGGAACGGAAGTCGCCCAACTGTACATACAAGACATGATAGGCTCCGTCACCCGTCCGGTAAAAGAACTGAAACGCTTCACCCGTGTCACTTTAAAACCAGGTGAGAAGAAAACTGTATCTTTCGAACTTCCCATCAGTGAACTCGCTTTCTGGAATATCGATATGATAAAGACGGTAGAACCGGGAGATTTCGCCCTCTGGGTAGCACCGGACAGCCAGTCAGGAGAAAAGAATCTTTTTAAAGTGGTAGACTAATTGTTTACACGAGGGGTAAAAAGAGGAAGAGAGGGTTCAGTTCACGTAACTGGCCCTCTTGTTCTTTGAATAAATATAACTTTTTGTTATCAAACAAAACTATTTTCAATGAACAATCATCCGATTAAGTCGTTATCTTTGTAGCGGTAATAAGCAAGAACAGATTATTCATCTTTAAACATATATAATTATGGAATTTTTAACCAACGAGAAACTTACGATTGTAGGAGCAGCCGGAATGATCGGCTCCAATATGGCTCAAACAGCTATGATGATGAAACTCACTCCGAATATTTGTCTATATGATCCTTTCGCACCCGCTCTGGAAGGCGTGGCAGAAGAATTATATCACTGCGGTTTCGAAGGCGTGAATCTGACTTATACTTCCGATATCAAAGAAGCATTGACAGGAGCCTCTTATATCGTATCTTCCGGTGGTGCAGCCCGCAAAGCAGGCATGACCCGTGAAGACTTGTTGAAAGGAAATGCTGAAATTGCCGCTCAGTTCGGTAAAGATGTCCGCCAATACTGTCCGAATGTAAAACATATCGTTGTCATCTTTAACCCTGCTGATATCACAGGATTGATCACACTGCTATATTCCGGTCTGAAACCATCCCAGGTTTCTACACTGGCAGCACTGGACAGCACCCGTCTGCAGAATGAACTGGTGAAATATTTCCATATTCCCGCTTCCGACATTCAAAACTGCCGTACGTATGGCGGACACGGAGAACAGATGGCCGTATTCGCCTCAACTACCAAAGTAAAAGGCGAACCGCTGACTGATTTCATCGGAACTACCCGTCTTCCGCTGACAGAATGGGAAGCATTAAAAGTACGTGTCATACAGGGTGGCAAACATATCATCGATCTTCGTGGCCGTTCTTCTTTCCAAAGCCCGGCTTATCTTTCTATCGAAATGATCGCTGCCGCAATGGGTGGACAACCGTTCCGCTGGCCTGCCGGTACTTATGTTTCCAATGGTAAGTTCGACCACATCATGATGGCTATGGAAACTTCCATTACGAAAGATGGCGTTACTTACAAAGAAGTGGCCGGTTCTCCTTCCGAACAGGAAGAACTGGAAAAGAGCTACGAACATCTGTGCAAACTTCGCGATGAAGTGATTGAAATGGGTATCATCCCGGCAATCAAAGACTGGCATTCTTTGAATCCCAATATTGACTAACCAGTATCATTAATATAATAAACACCGGAACTCAACGATATTTTTCCGTTCGAGTTCCGGTGTTTTTCTTTTACCATTACTGCTTGTCTGCAATTAATCCTACACTTTTGAGCACTCCGCACACACTCCCTTTACTACATAATTCACACTATGCAAAGTGAATCCTTTCGGTAAGTCGATAACCGGAATATGAATCTTTTCCAGACAGAATGTCCGATGGCATTTCTCGCAATAAAAATGTGAATGCAGGTCTTTCAGGACACAGTTGCAGGAATCATCGCAAACGGCATACTTCCACGAACCGCTTCCGTCGTCTATGCTATGTATCAGATGATGAGACAAAAAAAGCGTGATTGTACGGGATATAGTCGATTTATCAACCGTATCCAGCAACGTTTCAAGATCAAGCTGAGACACGGCACGCCCCGCTTCCATCATACTTTTCAATATGAGAAGTCTGATAGCCGTCGGCTTGATGTCTCTTTTTGCCAACTTATCCAGATAAACTTTTTCTTCCATATTCTTTTATTTTATCATTTTCTGTATCCTTACGGCATTCATGATAGCAATCAGTGCTACACCAACATCGGCGAAAACAGCTTCCCAAAGTGTAGCCAGTCCACCGGCTCCCAAAATCAGTACCAGCAGTTTCACACCAAACGCCAGTGAAATATTCTGCCATACAATCCTTCGCGTCAGTTTTCCTACCTTTATCGCTTCAGCCACTTTGGAAGGCTGGTCGGTCTGTATCACCACATCAGCCGTTTCAATAGCCGCATCACTGCCTAGTCCGCCCATGGCAATACCTACATTACTTAAAGCCAGTACCGGAGCATCATTCATACCGTCACCCACAAAGGCAACCTGGTTCTCCGTATGTTGGCGCAATTCTTCCAAATGCTTCACTTTTCCGTCGGGGAGCAGATCACCATAGGCTTCCGAAATACCCAGCTTCTCTGCAAAGTTACTAACAATACTTTGTTTATCACCGGATAATATCTGAATGTTTTGAATTCCCAATGCTTTCAGGTTCTGGATGGCGATCCTTGCATCCTCTTTCAGACTGTCGGATAATAGCAGATAACCGGCATACTTGTTTCCTATCGCACAGATAACGATCGTATCTGTGATGGAAAGAAGTTCGGGTGGATATTCTATCTGAAATTTTGAAAGCAAACGCCCATTACCTGCCAAAACCTGAATTCCATTTACGGCAGCTTCCAGTCCGAGACCTGCATACTCCTTACTGTCGGTTACAGAGGAAAGTTCGATATCCCGCTGTCCGGCATAATTCACCACAGCCTTAGCAATGGGGTGTGTACTGCTGCTTTCTACCGAGGCTATCATCCGGATTAATTCTTCTTCGGATACACCGGATTCACAGTTACAAAACTGTACTTCAAACGTACCTTTGGTAAGGGTTCCCGTCTTATCAAACACGACTGTATTAATCTTCGTAACAGCATCCAGATAATTTCCACCTTTAAATAAAATTCCCAACCGGGAAGCTGCCCCGATGCCTCCGAAGTATCCTAACGGAATACTGACCACCAAAGCGCACGGGCATGAAATCACAAGAAAGACCAAAGCCCTGTATAGCCAGTCATTAAAAGTAAATAAGAACTGGGGAGTGATCAAGGAATAAATAAACGGCAATAAAACAATCAGAACCGCCAGCCCTATCACAATCGGAGTATAAACACGGGCAAATTTACGGATAAACAGTTCTGCCGGTGCTTTGCGTTCGGAGGCATTCTGAACAAGTTCCAGAATACGGGCAAGAGCACTTTTATCAAAAGGTCTGATCACCTTGATACGGATTACTTTATCGGTAACAATCATTCCGGCAAGTACTTCCTCACCCATCCGGATACTTCGGGGGACACTCTCGCCTGTCAATGCTGCCGTATTGAAAGCAGCTACCTCATTGAGCATCATTCCATCCAAAGGAACTCTTCCTCCTGTCTTTATTTCAATTGTTTCTCCTACTTTTACGCTTTGAGGATTCTCAATAATGACACGTCCATCTCTGACTACTGCCGCTTCTTCCGGACGGACATCCAGCAGAGCTCCGATATTACGCTTCGCCTTATCAACAGCCTTCTCCTGAAACAGTTCTCCGACGGAGTAAAACAACATCACCGCTACTCCCTCCGGATATTCACCGATATAAAACGCTCCAAGCGTAGCTACAAACATCAGCGTAAACTCACTGAAATAGTCCTTATCCTTCATACTCTCCCAAGCCTCTTTCATAACGGGCAGGCCGACCGGAAGATAAGCCACGACATACCATATCAGAGAGAAATATCCTTCACGGAAGAAAGGTAACTCCAGAGCGTTCATGATGATTCCACTTATCAACAGGATAAATGAAAGTCCCACTTTCCAATATTCAGCGAATATTGATTCTTTCTTTTCAATATGTTTTTCGGGTGCACATTCGTGTGTATGTGCGCAACAACTACAATGTCCCATAATCATTCTTTCTTTTTTATCTGCTGCAAAGGTAGCGAATGATTCGTGCAACAAAGTTGCAAAAGAAGACGCCACAGCCAATCTCCAAATAAATATCGTTCAAGGGATTGGCATATAAAGAAAGTTTCCTATTTTTGTATCTAAACAAAAAAAATGGGCACAGCCCACATATATAAATGGGAATAAGTAATATAAAACAATTATATAGCGAATGGAAATCGCTTCAGCCTCTTAAGCCTGAGGACCTGAAACGTTGGAATGATAAATTCAAGTTAGAGTTTAATTATAACTCTAACCACTTGGAAGGAAATACACTGACATACGGACAAACAAAACTATTATTAATGTTCGGTGAAACTTCGGGTAATGCCAGCTTGAAAGATTATGAAGAGATGAAAGCTCACAACGTAGGACTGGAAATGATAAAGCAAGAGGCGCAGGACAAAGAACGTCCGCTGACTGAAAGTTTTATTCGCGAGTTGAACCGTACCATCCTTGTGCAGGACTATTGGAAGAACGCCAAAACACCCGACGGACAAGACATCCGTATGCAGATAAAAGTAGGCGAATATAAATCACGCCCCAATTCCGTACTGACCGCAACAGGAGAAGTTTTCAGTTATGCTTCGCCCGAAGAAACTCCGGCATTTATGACGAGCTTGGTAGACTGGTACAACCTGGAAGCAGACAAAGGAATACTGACTCCTGTTGAATTGGCGGCGTTGCTTCATTACCGTTATATCCGCATTCATCCCTTCGAAGATGGCAACGGACGCATTGCCCGTTTATTAGTAAACTTTGTGCTGCACCGTTATGGATATCCGATGATCGTTATTCACTCCGAAGATAAATCCAACTATCTGAACATCCTCCATCAATGTGATGTAGAAGCAGGATTAACCCCTTCAGATGGTGCTAATGCCACTTTGAATGATATATTACCATTCGTCAACTATTTGAGCAGTTGCTTGATACGCAGTCTGACACTCGCAATCAAAGCCGCCAAGGGAGAAAGCATAGAGGAAGAAGGTGATTTCGATAAGAAAATAGCGATGTTACAGCGTAGATACTCAGATAAAGCTATCGAAAAAAGCAGTCGTTCCGTAGAACAGGCAAGAAATGCTTTTTTTGAATTGGCCGTTTATGTGGAGCAAAAGATCAGTGGACTCCAAAAGCTATTTGACAGAACATTTATAACCAACACTCCCACTTGGAACATGGCTAGAAAAATAAATACACCCAATCCTGATGAGCCAATTATCCAGTCACACATTTTATATACTAAGTCAAAAGAGTATGGCTTTGTAGAGGATATCATACGTTTATCCAAGAAATCTCAGGTTGACTACTTTAAGCTAAAATATGATGCAGTAACTTTTCATTTTAATCATTGCCGATATGCAGGCGATAATACTTTTGATTTCCCATTCTGTATTTATATTCAATACTTGTCAGATGGATGTGAAGTAAGCTGTGACATCACATCCGATTCTGTGAAACTGTCTTATAATCCGGATGTTTTGGCTGAAGAAGGCAAAGAATACATGGATACTGCTTGCAACGAACTACTCAAACTACTTGAAGAAAAAATGAATGATAAGTCACCAGAAAACTAAATCAATAACTCATAATCCACCACATCCAGCCAACGGCCAAACTTTAATTTTTCCTTCTCGAAGCAGGATACTTGCTTGAATCCGATTCAGCTATGCCGCCAGCGAAACAGTACAAAAAGCTATCGGCACAACGACGCTCCACAAAATAGTGGTCGTCTATCGTGGCATGGAGATAGTCGTATGTGAAGAAATCCCCGCTTTTCGTTGAGATTTCAGAATAAACACTTATCTTTGCATACACCTTTCTCCCCGTCAGCGTGACGTGAATGTAGGGGAAAGATGTTTTTTATAAATATTGGAATATAAACGTATTACTTCTTCGCACTGAAAGTTGGCTACTTGAATTTAGTGAGAAGTGATGCAACAGATATTCCATGCTGATTGTTATATAGCATCCCTATATATAAAATTGGCATGGATGTCTGTTGTTAATCACTATCACTAAAGGGTCTAGCCAACACCTCAGTCGAATAGTGAAACGACAACAGCGTCCGTGCCTTTCCTTTTTTTTACCCCAACCCCACATCCTTTTTTTAGGGAGAGTGCATGGACGCCCAGTCGTTTTTAGAAGACAATCAAAACAACGAAAGCGATATGGATTTAGAAGAAACACTGGCACTTAAAAGAACCAATCACGAAAAGCTCATCCGGAATATGGATAAAGCTATCAGGAACGAGATGCTCAAATATGAAGAAGCAGAATTCTACATCCGCTTGCAGAGCGAATGTTTCAACCTCTACCCGATAGTCGTTAAAGCATTGGCGCTGCAAATTATGGATAACAAAAAGCGTAGCATCTTCTGCTCCATCGTAAAAGGACACAAGCTAAAACGTCTGGCTGACTTTCACAAGCAAACACCGGAAGAAATAGCAATAGAATTCCGTTCTATCGTATGCGAATTGCGACGCAAGATTAATAACGGAGCGTTTACAGCCAAAGAGTCTGTCAATCTCCGGCTAAAAATGGAACGGGATATATTAGAACATAAAATACGGGATTATGATGAATTATGCCAAAGGTTGCAGTTGAAAAACAAAATATTGCACGACCAACTTGACATGCTTCGGGATAATCAGAAAAGGCATTCGAAGGACGAACAAGAAATAACACATGAAAAAGAACAGGAAATAATACGGAAAACAAGAAAAGCATTGCTGGAAGAATTGCAGCGAAAGATGGAAATACAGATAGAAGAACAAACCAAAAACCTGCATCACGAATCTTTCGTCATGCGCTGTATGCAATGGCTGAAAAATGCCCTTAGGCTTCCAACCGTCTCTCACTAGAGTTAATAAAACACTTTGTTATTGTCACTTGTCACTTTTAAAGGATAAGCTCCTTATTATTAAGGCAGTAATGGTGATAATAGGTGGTGATAATAAGGTGATAATAGAATTTTTTCTGGTTTCTATTATCACCTGCTTTTAATAAAAAACAGGATTAACACGCTGATTAACAACTATAAAACAGACTATTCAGAAGCATTATCCGCATGTGTTAAAAACTCCATTTTCAGCGTGAATATGCGTTGTTTATGCCATATATAACTTAATGTATGCCGCCTGCATTAAGCCATAGCATAGTAACCTTAACAAGCTAACAAGGTTTGACTAATATATTTAGTACGTTTCATGTATTCGTTTCACGTGCGTGGACCGTTCGGTTCACGTACATGAACCCAATAGATCACGTACGTGGACTGATGGACCCATGTACGTGAAATGACTTCTTCTTACTGACGGAATACATTAATCTAACCTACATAATAGCCTAATGAACGGTTCTCCTACTATTAATCCCGGGTGATTATCTTCCCCTTGTACGGATAAATGTTTGTGTATACTATAATAAAAGACAGGAGTTGCCTTAAGCAAACTTAAAGCAACTCCTGTTTTAACTATTTAAAAGTATAACTGATTAAAGTTCCAGTTCTTTCCGATCATTGCGGATAAATTCCAGCAACCGTTCCACCGCCTCTTCTTCGGGTATGTTTTTCTCTACGCAAACTTTACCTTTATAAAGGCTGATTTTTCCGCGTCCGGCACCTACATAGCCGTAGTCGGCATCCGCCATCTCACCGGGACCGTTGACGATACATCCCATGATGCCGATTTTCAAGCCTTTCAGATGTGAGGTAGCCGCCTTGATACGCGCAATTGTCTTTTCCAGATCATAAAGCGTACGACCGCAGCCCGGACAAGAAATATATTCCGTTTTAGAAGTACGGGTGCGTCCTGCCTGCAAGATACCGAAGGCAGTAGCATCTACTACCGCATGACTCAGACTTCCTTGATTGAACAGGAAAATCCCGTCACATAAACCGTCAAAAATCAATGCTCCCATATCAACGGCGGACTTAATCTGCAAATCTTCCGCCTCGTCCTCCGCATAATGCTGGAAGAAAACAACCGGATTCTCCAGACCTTCCGTCATAAGTTGATGCACCAATGCACGGTGCTCGCCCAGGCGATTCGGATGATTGCTCTGAGAAATAACCACAACTTCGGGATGCACCTTAAGACAGGCAATCACTTCATCCGTTTGCGCCATGTAAGGCATAAACAGGAATTTCAGTTCTGCACTGCACTCGCCCATCAACGGCAACTGCGCATGATTGAAAGCAGGCCATGTTCCGGCCTCCCCTTCCCATACATCGGCATCAAGGATATATTCCACTCCTTCTTCCCGCTGTTCGGGCAACGTTCTTCCGGCATAGATATAATCCGGAGTAAACTGCGGATTGACTTCCGTCTTCCCATCCATGCGGTCGGCAATAACGACAGGGAGATGTTCGCCCCCGATATTCCGCACTGCCCGCGTCTTGCGGCGCGAAGGAGAAAGATAATTAAATTCCGGTGCCTCCATACCCGGGATATACGGATGATCCTGCCTCAACAGAACATAATCCACCAGCTTGCGCGCTACGGGAATTTCCGCTTCGGGAGCCTCACTAAGCGACACACGAATCGTATCTCCCAATCCGTCACAAAGCAATGCACCGATGCCCAAGGCAGATTTTATACGTCCGTCTTCTCCGTCTCCGGCCTCCGTCACTCCAAGATGCAGGGGAAATGACATTCCCTCCTGTTCCATCACGGCAACAAGCAAGCGGACGGTCTTCACCATCACCACCGTATTGGAAGCCTTGATCGAAATCACCACATCCGTGAAATGTTCCGCCACACAGATACGCAGGAATTCCATACAGGATTCCACCATCCCTTCGGGAGTGTCTCCGTAGCGGGACATGATACGGTCGGACAGGGAACCGTGATTGACTCCGATGCGGATAGCCGTATGATTCTCCTTACAGATATTCAGAAACGGCACAAAACGGTCGTGAATCTTCTGTATCTCCTGCGCATACTCCTCGTCGGTATATTCCAGTTTCTTAAAAGTACGCGCTGCATCTACATAATTGCCCGGATTGATCCGTACCTTTTCTGCATATTGAGCTGCTACATCGGCCACTTTCGGATTAAAATGCACATCAGCCACCAACGGAACCATATATCCCTGACTTCGTAGCCCGATATTGATATTCATCAGATTTTCCGCTTCCTTGACACCCTGCGTGGTCAGTCGTACATACTCGCCGCCGGCATCGACGATGCGTTTGGCTTGTTCCACACAAGCTTCTGTATCCATAGTGGACGTGTTCGTCATCGACTGGATACGAATAGGATTGGGGCCGCCCAAAGGTACAGCCCCAATATTTACTTCGGATGTTTCTCTTCGAAAGTAATTGAATAAATCCATCTTTTCAATTGACAATTGACAGTTGACAATTGACAATTGAGAATCGAGAATCAACAACAAGCTCAACAAAGCACCCACAGCGCCAGCCCATTGTCAATTGTCAATTGTCAATTGTCAATTAATTAGTTTTATATTCGAACTTCACTTCTTTCAGTTCTTCGTTTGCCTTTACGATTTTCTTTTTCAGTCCTTCTTTGTAAGCAGCAAAAGCCTCAGCCAATGCGGCATCGCTCAATGCAAGCATCTGAATGGCAAGGATAGCCGCATTCATCGCTCCATTGATAGCAACCGTAGCCACAGGAATGCCCGGAGGCATCTGAATGATGGAGTACAGAGCGTCTACACCGTCGAGCACAGAGCCTTTTACAGGTACTCCGATCACCGGAAGCGTTGTGTTGGCTGCGATGACACCCGGAAGGGCGGCAGCCATTCCGGCAGCAGCGATGATTACTTTAATGCCACGGCTACGGGCATTTTGGGCAAACTCTTCCACAGCCTCCGGCGTGCGGTGAGCAGAAAGGGCGTTCATTTCGAACGGTACATGCATATCATTCAGCAGTTGCGCAGCCTTCTCCATAACAGGAAGGTCGGACGTGCTACCCATGATGATACTTACAATTGGAGTCATTTTCATCTAATCTAAAAGTTATTACATACATTCATTTACCTACCACCTCCCCCTATGGGGAGAGGCAGAAGTACTGTTTATTCAAATTCAGCCGTTCACTACCGCCTTGTATGCTTCGGCATCGAGCAGGTCTTCCGCAGCACTGGCATCAGCAGGCTTCATCTTGATCAGCCAGCCTTCGCCGTAAGGGTCTTTGTTTACCAGCTTCCAAAGCTTCGTTCTGTTCGAGTATCTCGCCTGCCAACGGTAAGAAAAGATCGGAAATGGTCTTTACCACTTCAATCGTTCCGAAAGTTTCTCCGGCTTCCAACGTTTCTCCTACGGTAGGAATATCAACGAATACAATATCGCCCAATTGTTCCTGTGCGTAATCTGTGATACCTACGTAAGCGATGTCTCCTTCTACGCGAATCCACTCGTGTTCATTCGTGTACTTCAAGTTCTGTGGAAAGTTCATAATAATTAGTTTTTAGGATTTATATTGTTTTTAAAATAAAAATACTCTGAATATAAGGTTGTACGCCGGATGGAGTATCAAAAAAGAGCAGACCAGCCCGACTACAAAACCGGAAAGGACCTCGCCCAAGGTGTGATGCCCCAGCACAATCCGCGCCGAGCCCAATATGCCTGCAATCAGAATAAACAGGCACAACCACACTACCGGATTATAGCTGAACAGCGCACTGAACGAAACCAGTCCCCCGATAATACCGCCCATCCCCGCCATGTGTTCGCTCAGTTTCCATTTCAGATTGACCAGAATGCAGATGATCGATATCACCAGGGAAACAAAAATGATTCCGGTCATATACCAGGGAATATTCAGTTTCCGCATCATCAGCAGGCAGAACACATACGAAATGATAGTCAGCAGGATAGGTACATAACGTTTCTTACGCTCACTCAGTTCCTGACGGGCAAACCCGTTGATCTTCCGGAACAGGAAAATGGTGATAGTGGGCGTCAGTATGGTGAAGCAGTAAACGATTCCCAACACAATTCCCTTATAAAGTATCGGCATGATACGGAGATAAGAAAACAGGAATAACACCAGAAACGCCAGAAACGGTATAGAAAATGGAGTAAACACGATGGAGGTGATCCGTGCCACCCGCAACATTGTTTTATCCGCTATGATATGCTCTTTTTCTTTATCCATCAGCACTAATACTTAATACTTTATAGTTAATACTTTAAACTCACTTTCTCAGTCTTGCCACCGGTATATTCAACTGCTGACGGTATTTCGCCACCGTACGGCGGGCGATAGGATAGCCTTTTTCCTTCAGGATATCCGCCAGTTCGTCATCTGTCAGCGGTTTCTTTTTGTCTTCTCCGTCAATGCATTCTTTCAGAATCTTACGTATCTCGCGTACGGACATTTCCTCTCCGTCTTCCGTCGTATAGCCATCGCTGAAGAAGAATTTAAGCGGATAGATGCCGAAGTTGGTCTGTACGTATTTGCTGTTGCTGACACGGGAAATCGTAGAGATATCCAGTCCGGTACGTTCTGCCACATCTTTGAGAATCATCGGTTTCAGCAATGACTCGTCGCCTTCGAGGAAGAAAGGACGCTGCAAGTCGATAATCGCCTGCATGGTAGTCATCAATGTATTCTGCCGCTGCTTCACCGCATCGATAAATCCTTGTGCCGCATCCATCTTCTGTTTCAGGAACATCATGGCTTCTTTCGACTCTTTGGACTGGTTCGCCTTATTTTTGGTATGCTCCTCCACCATCTCGGTAAAGTCGCGGCTCATCCGGAGTTCGGGAACATTGCGGTTATTCAGGCTTACGTTAATCGTTCCGTCATCGTAGGTATCCACCAGAAAATCGGGAACAATCTGCTGAAGGTTTCTTCCGATGGTTTCTCCGAGCGAAGCACCCGGACGGGGATTCAACTTGGTTATTTCGGCAATCGCCTCATTGAAAGTCTCTTCTCTGACATCCAGTTTCTTAATGATTTTCTCCCAGTGCTTCCGGGTAAATTCTTCATAACAGTCACTGATGATGCGCTCTTCCAGGTTCAATATCGGTGACGGCTTCTTCTCTTCGCTCTTCTTGCGCAGAATCTGTATCATCAGACATTCCTGAAGGTTGCGTGCTCCGATACCTGCCGGGTCAAAATCCTGCAGGTTGCACAGAGCCTCTTCCAGTTCTTCTTCCGTAGATTCGATACCGGCGTAGATAGCCAG
>OGQL01000568.1_pt1 | contig 30612 bp, 18 predicted proteins | sample 1553211 | NCBI WGS metagenome assembly OGQL01 (sample SAMEA2579942, study PRJEB22360) | human gut metagenome
GGAGTTATGGCGTCTACATGACCATTATGAGCATGAGCGAAGGAACTCCCGTATTCAAAGCCGGAGCAGCCGTTGCTCCGGTTACCGACTGGAACTATTACGATACCGTATACGGCGAACGTTTCATGCGTACCCCGAAAGAAAATGCCGAAGGTTACAAAGCCTCGTCCGCCTTTACCCGTGCCAACAACTTGCATGGCAATCTGTTGTTGGTACATGGCATGGCGGATGATAACGTTCATTTCCAGAATTGCGCGGAATATGCCGAACACCTCGTACAACTTGGCAAACAGTTCGACATGCAGGTTTATACCAACCGCAACCATAGCATCTTCGGAGGCAACACCCGTCTGCATCTGTATACCAAATTAACGAACTTCTTTAATCGGGAATTGAAAAAGTAAATGAGCGAAAGAGTACGTAAGCCGGAATGGCTCAAAATAAGTATCGGTGCCAACGAACGTTATACCGAGACAAAACGCATTGTAAAATCCCACTGCCTGCACACGATATGCAGCAGCGGACGTTGTCCCAATATGGGAGAATGTTGGGGAAAAGGTACGGCCACTTTTATGATAGGCGGAGATATCTGTACCCGTTGCTGCAAGTTCTGCAATACACAAACAGGCAAGCCCATGCCGCTTGACCCGCAAGAACCGGTGCACGTAGCCGAATCCATCGCCTTAATGAAGCTCTCCCACGCCGTTGTCACTTCCGTAGACAGAGACGACCTGCCGGATTTGGGAGCCGCCCATTGGGTGCAAACAATCCGCGAAATCAAACGCCTCAACCTGGATACGACCGTTGAAGTACTGATTCCAGACTTTCAGGGAAGAAAGGAACTCGTAGACATGGTTATCGAAGCCCGGCCGGAGATAATCTCCCATAATATGGAAACCGTAAAACGTATCAGTCCGCTGGTACGGAGTGCTGCTCATTATGAAACAAGTCTTGAAGTATTGCGGCAGATATCCGAAAGCGGCACTGTTGCCAAATCCGGCATTATGGTAGGATTGGGGGAGACTCCGGATGAAGTGGCAGCGCTCATGGACGACCTGCGCGACACAGGTTGCCGGATACTCACTATCGGACAATATCTGCAACCTACGCATAAGCATTATCCCGTAGCAGAATATGTTACCCCTGCCCAATTTACCGCCTACAAGGAACTTGGATTAAAAAAAGGATTCACCCAGGTAGAAAGCGCACCATTGGTCCGTTCGTCCTACCATGCAGAAAAATCAACCCAATATCTACAAAAAAGATGAAATAAAGAACATTTTATACCGGCTGTTTGTTGAATAGGAAACGGCAAAATAGCGTAGTAATGGGCAAGCAACGAATTCTATCATCTAAGTTTAATATGTCGCTCGGATATATTCCCGTTATTATATCCATTATATTATGTGAATTCATAATACAAGACATTGCTATCTACATCGGTGCAGGCGTAGGTGTGTTGTCCAGTATCTATATGTGGCAGCGCAAGGGCCGGTATAAAGGGGCCGCATATCCCCCAATTCATATTATACAGCACGACAGGAATGTTACTGTTATTGACAATAACTTCCTTTTTTTCCGCTGATTATTGTCCGGAAGCAATGTTTCCGTTTACGCTGGAAATCAGTGCGATTATACCTCCGCTCATCATCTTTCTGAATAGAAGACGCTTTTTGAACTATCACACAGCCCAGACCCATAAATGCTGCAAGCAGTTTTTTGCACAAGGAGCCGAAGCCGCCATAGTATCGGCCCGTGTATTACTGCTCATCGGTTTCCTGCATTTTCTTATCATATCGCTTGCCATATTGTTCGGGCATCCGCTGAACGATACGCTACGCTACATTTTATTCCGTATCATGCCGCCCTGCGTATTCATACTGGGTATCTTGTTCAATCAGTTCGGCATATACTATTTCAACAAGATAATGAGTCATACCGTATTTGTACCTATCGTGACAAAAAAAGGAGATGTTATTGGAAAAGCAATGGCCTCAGAAGCCATCAACCGGAAAAACGAATATATCAATCCCGTTATCCGCATCACCGTAACTTCACACGGTATGCTGTTTTTACTGCCCCGTCCTCAATGCAGCATACTCGAAAAAGGCAAAACGGATATATTAATGGAGAACTACTTATTGTATGGAGAAACTCTGGAACAAGGTGCTGAAAGAATCTTACAAGAAATCCTTCCCTCAGCTCCGCCCCAAAATCTCCACTTCTGTTTCATGTACCACTTTGAGAATGAAATTACCAACCGCCTGGTCTACAACTTTATCCTTGACCTGAACAATGATTCCATCCTATGCAACAAAAAGTTCAAAGGCGGAAAACTTTGGACATTCCAGCAAATAGAGCATAACCTTCACAGAAACTTTTTCAGCAGTTGTTTCGAACGTGAATACGAACACACAAAAGAAATTATTTATACAAGAGAAAAATACAAGGAATTTTAGACAAATCGGGAACCTTCCCTTTCCATTCTTTCACCGTTTTCGTTTTAATATACTCTCCCTCACATGTAATATCGGCAGCAATGCAAAGTTTGGTCTGAGGACGGCAGTTATGCAGAATATCCTCTATCATCTTATTGTTACGATAGGGAGTCTCTATAAAAAGCTGGGTCTGATGCTCATTATACATGCGTTGTTCCAACGCTTTCAGTTTCTTGGCACGCTCACCGGGTTCAATAGGCAAATATCCGTGAAAGGCAAAACTCTGTCCGTTAAAACCGGAACCCATAACCGATAATATGATTGAAGAAGGCCCGACCAAAGGAACCACCCTCAAGTTCTTACGCTGCGCTATAGCCACCACATCCGCCCCCGGATCGGCAACAGCCGGACATCCTGCCTCGGAAATCACTCCCATTGGATTTCCTGCCTCAAGCGGTTTCAAATATCCGGATATATCTTCCGGTGAAGTATGCTTATTGAGCGTATAGAACGTAAGCGAATCAATATCTATTTCCCTGTCGACTTTCTTCAGGAAACGACGTGCCGAACGCACATCCTCCACTATAAAATGACGGATACCTAAAATCACTTCTTTATTATAAGAGGGTAATACGGTTTCAACAGGAGTATCGCCTAAAGTAACAGGCAACAGATAAAGAGCAGTTTCCATGTAAATCAACTAAAGAAATAAAAATAGAGTGGTAAGATTTATAAAGGGATATAAAAAAGCGGTAAAGCGGTAAGGCGATAAGGCTATGAGCCTGAATACCCTATCACTTTACCGCTTCATCATCCTTTTTTATCCGTAGATTATATTTCCGTTTTCGTCTTTGTACTCATCCAGACCTTTTTCATAAGTAGCCATAGCGCGCAAACTCATACCTACGCTGGAGAAACCGCCATCGTGGAACAAATTCTGCATAGTAACCTTACGGGTTAAGTCGGAGAACATAACGATACAGTAATCCGCACATTCGTCAGCCGAAGCATTACCCAGCGGAGACATACGGTTGGCAAAGTCGAACAGTTTGTCCATACCCTTTACACCCGAACCGGCAGTGGTCATTGTCGGAGACTGGGAAATTGTGTTGACACGTACATTGTGCTCACGTCCGTAGATATAACCAAAGCTACGGGCAATAGACTCCAACAGTGCTTTTGCATCCGCCATATCATTGTAACCGTAGAACGTACGTTGCGCTGCCACATAACTCAAAGCTACGATAGAACCGTATTCGGCAATAGCGTTCATCTTCTTGGCAGCCTGTATCATCTTATGGAAAGATATTGCCGAAATGTCCAGCGTCTTATCCAACATATCGTAATCCAAGTCATCGTATGTACGTTTCTTGCGTACATTAGGAGACATACCGATAGAATGAAGGACAAAATCCACCTGACCGCCCAGCACTTCCATAGAGCGTTTGAATACATTCTCCAAATCTTCCACACTGGTGGCATCCGCTGCTATGACTTCGCAATTCAGTTTTTCGGCCAATGCCGAAACTTCACCCATACGTACAGCGACAGGTGTATTGGACAAGGTGATCGTTGCACCTTCTTCTACTGCTTTTTCTGCTACTTTCCAGGCAATGGACTGCTCATTCAGAGCACCGAAAATAATGCCTCTTTTTCCTTTCAACAAATTGTAACTCATACCTTTTTTACTAAGTTTTGAGTTGCAAAGATAGTGCAAAAACCCCGAATGCACGCAAAGAAAAGGGTAAAACCGCAAAAAATACACCAAAACCAACAATTTGTACACATCTTTTCTACCAAAGCCCGATACATTTGCAAACGGTAATTAAGAGGTTTTTTCATAATAATTTATTTAAGGTTAGAATTAGGTTAACATGAATCATTTATTATTTCTTTCGTAAGCCACTCGTGAGAGCAGCTTACGGGGAAGTAATAAGATGGAAAGTAAAGATTAGGAAATGCCGCTTAATCCGCAAATCAGAATTCATAAATTCATTAACATAGTATCACGAATGAACACATTACTAAAAAAGCTATTTACGCTTACCACATTTTCTCTTGCATTACTGCCTGCACAGAATGCTGTTCATGCCCAATGCAAAAATTCTATAGATGAGAACATCTATAAAGAATTGCCTTTCAACATGCCAAAGGTTGAGCAGCCGTCGTTTCCTGATTATACAGTCAGTATCCTGCAATTCGGAGCCAAAAGCGACGGAACTACCTTAAACACAAAAGCGATTAATGATGCCATTAAAGCCGTCAATGCAAAAGGCGGCGGTAAAGTAGTCATTCCGGAAGGATTGTGGCTGACAGGTCCTATTGAGTTATTGAGCAACGTCAATCTGCATACGGAGAAAAATGCCCTCGTTGTCTTTACAGATGATTTCAATGCCTATCCCATTCTTGAGACATCGTTTGAAGGGTTGAATACTCGCCGCTGCCAGTCGCCTATTTCTGCGCACAACGCAGAAAACATAGCCATTACAGGCTATGGTGTATTCGACGGTTCGGGCGATAGCTGGCGTCCGGTAAAAAAAAGCAAACTGACTGCCGGCCAATGGGATGCACTCGTCAAGTCGGGCGGTGTAGTAGACAAGTCCATATGGTATCCCACAGCCGGATCGCTAAAGGGAGCATTGGCCTGCAAGAACTTCAACAATCCCGAAGGTATCGAAACAGACGAGGAATGGAATGAAATCCGTCCGTGGTTGCGCCCCGTATTGCTCAATATCGTCAAGAGTAAAAGAGTCCTGTTAGAGGGTGTTACATTCAAGAACTCACCGAGCTGGTGTCTACATCCACTATCATGCGAGCACATCACCATTAACCAAGTAAAAGTATTCAATCCCTGGTATTCTCAGAACGGCGATGCCCTGGATTTGGAATCCTGCAAAAATGCATTGATAATCAATAATATATTCGATGCCGGTGACGATGCCATCTGCATCAAATCCGGTAAAGACGAAGACGGACACAAACGCGGCGAACCTTGCCAGAACGTTATCGTAAAAAATAACACTGTATTACATGGTCATGGCGGTTTCGTTGTGGGCAGTGAAATGTCCGGCGGCGTGAAAAATATTTATGTAACAGATTGCACTTTCCTCGGCACAGACGTAGGTTTGCGCTTTAAAAGCACCAGAGGACGCGGCGGTGTTGTAGAGGGAATCTATATTCACAACATCCACATGATTGATATACCCCACGAAGCACTGCTCTTCGACCTATTCTATGGCGGCAAGGCTGCCGGTGAAGAAACGGAAGAAGACCTGAAAGGCCGCATGAAGACAGCAGTTCCCCAAGTGACCGTTGAAACACCGTCTTTCCGGGATATTCATATCTCCAATATCATCTGCAAGGGTTCCGGACGCGCCATGTTCTTCAACGGACTGCCCGAAATGCCCATCAAGAATGTAACCGTAAAGGATGTAATCATCAACGATGCCAAAGAAGGCGTTGTCATCAGCCAGACGAAAGGTGTCACATTGGAAAACATACATATAGAGACTAAGGGACACACATTGGATGTGAAAAACGCCAAAAATCTGAAAGTGGACGGAAAAGTATATTCCGCTATTGGCGCAGAAGGAAAAATGCTGGATTTTTAAGTAAAGTTCAATAAGCAATAAGCGCAAAGCAGACAGTCTTTTTGCCAAAAGGGAAAGAGCTGTCTGCCCTATTTAGTTTAATTTTGCCGCAGTTTATTAAACACATTCCTTATGAAAACGACCTTTTTAACCGGTTTCCTGTTAATGTGCGCATGCACGCTTGCCGCACAATCACAACCAAATACCAAAACCATTTCGGTAGAAGTAACCAACTCATGGAGCAAGGACAAGAGCGATGCTCCGGTAGTACTGAAAATCAAAGACCTGCAACCCGGCTTCCGCGTACGTTCGGCTGTTGTAATGAACGGCAGTGAGGAAATCCCCTCGCAACTGGACGACTTGAACGGCGATTTAAAAGCCGATGAACTGGCATTTGTCATGGATATTCCTGCCCGAAGCAAAAAAACGCTGGCAGTTACCTTGTCTTCTGCCCAAACAGACAAGACCTATCCGGCACGTGTATTTGCCGAAATGCTGATACGCGATGCAAAAAAGCAGAAGCACGCCCCCACACAGTCGGTTACAGTACCGGGCACTACCAATTTTTATAATATGCTACACGGGCACGGACCGATGTTCGAATCGGAATTGGTGGCCTACCGCGTTTATTTCAATCAAAAACAAACCGTTGACCCGTATGGCAAGTTCAAAAAAGGACTGGAAATCAAGGAAAGCGGTTTCTATCCCAATGACGAACAGCTTGCACGCGGATTCGGAGACGATGTACTGATGGTTGGCAACAGTTGCGGTGTCGGCGCCCTGAAAGGTTGGGACGGAACGAGGGCCACCCACATAGAACCGATAGCTTTCCGCACCGAAAGTATTCTTGCTTACGGCCCTGTACGCACCATAGTCGATGTAGCCGTAAAAGGCTGGAACTATCAGGGAAAAGAATTGAACATGACCAACCGCTATATCCTTTATGCCGGACACCGTGACCTGCTGGTAGAGACTTTCTTTGACGAACCGCTGGAGAACGAAGTGTTCTGTACCGGTGTGCAGAATATCATGGGCAACGAAACACGCTCGGAATCAGATCACAAAGGATTGATAGGCAGTTGGGGAAGGCACTGGCCGGTCAACGACACCGTAAAATACGCCAAAGAGACAGTGGGCATTGCCACCTATATTCCTCAGAAATATATCCGTCAGGAAGTAAAAGATAAAGATAATTTCCTTTATACCCTTTCTGCACCGGGCAGCAACCGTTTCCACCATTACACCATGTTTACTTCATGCAAGGAAACTTTCGGATATCCTACTGCCGAAGCATGGTTTGCCTATATGCGCGAGTGGAAAGAAGAGTTACAACACCCGGTGCAGGTTAAAATCAAGAATTAAACATTCAAAGAATCAAATCGTAACATGAAAACCAAAAACGCACTTTTAGGACTCAGCCTGCTGCTGGCAATGCCGCTGACGGCACAAGAAAAGAATTATGTTTCCGAGGTATGGGTAGCCGACCAAGGCAACGGTAAATATAAGAACCCGATACTCTACGCAGACTATTCCGATCCGGATGCCTGCCGCGTAGGAGATGATTTCTATATGACCTCTTCCAGTTTCAACTGCCTGCCGGGTCTGCAGATTTTACACTCCAAAGACCTCGTTAACTGGAGTATCATCGGCGCTGCCGTTCCCTACGCCCTCCCCCCTATCGAAACACCGGAACGTCCGGAGCATGGCAACCGCGTATGGGCGCCTGCCATCCGCCATCATAACGGTGAATTCTACATCTTCTGGGGCGACCCCGACCAAGGCGCGTTCATGGTAAAAGCCAAAGACCCGCAAGGTCCGTGGACGGAACCTGTTCTGGTTAAACCGGGAAAAGGAATCATCGATACCTGCCCGCTTTGGGATGAAGACGGAAAAGTATATCTGGTACACGCCTATGCAGGAAGCCGCGCCGGACTGAAAAGTGTAATCACCATCTGTGAATTGAATAAGGAAGCGACCAAAGCCATCACCCCCTCACGCATTATCTTCGACGGTCACGAAGCACACCAGACGTGTGAAGGCCCGAAGTTTTATAAAAGGAACGGCTATTATTATATCTTCCATCCGGCAGGCGGTGTGCCAACCGGTTGGCAGGTAGTACTCCGTTCTAAAAATGTGTATGGTCCTTATGAATGGAGAACTGTACTGGCGCAGGGTGATTCTCCCGTCAATGGACCTCACCAGGGAGCTTGGGTAGACACTCCTTCCGGAGAAGACTGGTTCTTCCACTTTCAGGATGTAGGCGCTTATGGTCGCCTTGTTCACTTGCAACCGATGAAGTGGGTGAATGACTGGCCTGTAATCGGTATCGACAAAGATGGTGACGGTTGCGGCGAACCGGTAATGACCTACAAAAAGCCGAATGTAGGAAAGATATATCCCATCTGTACACCGCAAGAAAGCGACGAATTCGACGGATATATACTCTCTCCGCAATGGCAGTGGCACGCTAATATCAATGAGAAATGGGCATATTATGCCGGAGACAAAAGTTATGTCAGACTATACTCTTATCCGGTAGTAGCGGATTATAAGAATTTGTGGGATGTAGCTAATCTGTTGTTGCAAAAAACTCCTTCGGACAATTTCACCACCACAATGAAACTGACCTTCATGCCTAATCCCAAACTGAAAGGTGAACGTACAGGTTTGGTAGTAATGGGCAGGGATTATGCAGGATTGATTCTGGAAAATACGGACAAAGGTCTTGTGCTGTCTCAAATTGAATGTAAAAAAGCAGATAAAGGAGAAGCGGAACAGGTAAACTCTTCTGTCGGTCTTACCCAAAACACGGTATACCTAAAGGTACGTTTCAGTTGCGACGGCAAGAAAATTAAAGCCAGTGAAGGAGGTAACGACCTCATTGTGATATGCAACTTCAGTTATAGCCTTGACGGAAAGAAGTTCTTGCCATTAGGCAACCCTTTTCAGGCAAGGGAGGGACAATGGATTGGCGCCAAAGTCGGCATGTTCTGTACCCGTCCGGCTATTGTTACCAATGATGGAGGATGGACAGATGTAGACTGGTTCCGAATTACAAGGAAATGATTCGTTTTTTATTCCTATCTTTGTAAGCAGAAAGAAAGGAAAACAGGATTAACATAAAAAAACAAGAAGTTCAATGAAGAAACTAGTCATTTTCGATTTGGATGGTACATTACTGAATACCATTGCCGACCTTGCACACAGTACAAATTATGCCTTGAATAAGTTAGGATATCCCACACATGAGATCGAGAAATATAACTTCATGGTAGGAAACGGCATCGACAAACTTTTTGAGCGTGCCTTGCCGGAAGGAGAAAAGTCCAAAGAGAATGTACTGCGCGTACGCAAGGAATTCGTCCCTTACTATGACATTCATAATGCCGATGACAGCCGCCCTTATCCCGGTATTCCGGAATTGCTCTCATACTTACAGGATGCAGGTATTCAAATTGCTGTGGCTTCCAACAAATATCAGGCAGCCACCCAAAAGTTGATTGACCATTATTTTCCGGAAATCCATTTTACCGCTGTGTTCGGGCAACGTGAAGGGATAAAGGTTAAACCCGATCCAACCGTTGTATTCGATATTCTGGAAGTTGCCAAAGTAACCAAAGAAGAAGTGCTGTACGTGGGTGATTCCGGCGTGGATATGCAAACGGCTGCTAATGCCGGAGTGACAGTTTGTGGAGTAACATGGGGATTCCGCCCACGTGCCGAACTGGAAGAATTCAGTCCTCAATATATTGTAGATACCGCTGAGGAGATCAAACGTCTTATTCTCTAATATCTGAATCTACAGAAAGATCTCATTCTTCAAGCTGTACGATAGATCTATGCGGATTATATCAACATAGATCTATCATGCAGCTATTTTTCTTCAATAACAGAACAATATTTTAAAGATTCTGCGCAGAGAATTGAAAACCGATTCCCGCATCATATAATTTACTATTTCTTTTTAACTTCAGAAAATCAATATCCGGCAGACTTCCATCCGCTTTGCGAGGCAATGTTAACTGAGCAGGATCCAAACTCACAAAATCATCCTCACCTACGGTCATATCTACAGGAAGAAAAGAATTATTGATAATCGTACATTCCTCCCGATTCACATCGACAATATGTTTTCCTGCAGCCCTCGGCTTATATGACAAATTATTCCGAATAATATGATCATATCCGTCCACGTCCACTATTTCTCCGGCAGACTTACGATTCAGCATACAGAAATTAGACGGATTCTGATAACCGGTATTATTGAACCAGGAAATTCCTCCCAAATGGTGATTGGCATAAAATCCTTTGTTCTTGTTTTTATATGCCAGACAATTCTTCACTACATGGTGTGGAATCTCATTCGGCATCTTCACTTTTGAGCGCATACCATAGCCACCCGCTTTAAACCCTGTACCATCTCCCGCACCCACAAATCCTCCGGGCTTATATCCATTATAAAACGCCCAGCAATCTTCAATCGTATAAGCTGCTTGTGCCTTTATCAAATCAAAACCGTCATCACTGTTGTACCAGGCCCGACATCCTTTAAACACATTTCCCGTATAGGAGGCAGAAGCCGGATGCCCACCGAAGCCATCCACATTTCCACCGGTACCATTCTCAGATACAGGGTCATAATTATTATAAGCATCACAGTTCAGTACGAGATTATTACTTCCCCGCACCAAATAAAAACCAATAGCCATGCCATCGTGCATCGCCAGATTCTCGTAAATATTATGATTTCCACCTTGATTGTATATACACTCCGACTGAGTATGCTCCCGGATAGTAACCTGTGTTTTGATAATCTCAAAATTGCGGAAATGGAGGTAAGAGCCTGATACATAAAAGACAGATACCCGTTTACCCTCCGGCTTTACTTCAGCCAGATTGAATATCGGACGTTCATCCTGATAACCTGTATAGCAGATTCTCTTGGCCTGAGTGCCACTTTTATTCATTTCAAAAACATAAGCGCGCAAATGATCTCCTCCCATCATCTGCTCTTCCCGTATCCGATACTCGCCTCCGCGAATATATACCGTATCTCCGGGAACGACTTTTGACTGCGCTTTTTGTAAAGTAGCGAAAGGTTTGTCAAGCGTGCCCGCATTTGAATCATCACCATTGGTAGCTACAAAATAATTCGTAGCCGAAAGAGACAGGAAACACCCCATAAAAAAAAGACTAATACCTATATGCTTTTTCATTATGCTTATATTTTAAAACCTATTGAAAACTGATTTCCATTTTACTGTTGTTAATGTGCTTCTTTATTACCTGACTCTTATCTTCTACCTCTAAACAAATATTCTGTAACCGGAAGTTTTTTCCAGTTACCGTTTTCATGCCGCTAAATTACAGCTTTCTTTATAGTTTAGAATGTACATGCGTACACAAAGCCTAGAAAATCGTATTTCACCTGAGATTTACATCAAGAATGAACGATAATACATCGTTTCTTTGTTTTTCCGTACGCTATTACATCCTCTATTCTAAAAAGAAAATTAACTTTGTAACCATTAATAATAATGTAGAATCGTAGAAATCAAATATGAAAAATGCACTGCTGATATTCGCATTCTTATCTTTCTATCTCAGTTCAGTACATGCATCTGTCGAGATACGTTCGAACAAACTGACCACCGGTGACGGACTGGCGAATAATTCAATCCGATATATGTTTCAGGACAGCAAGGGATTTATGTGGATGGGAACCGTCAACGGATTAAGCTATTATGACGGCAACTCTTTTGTCAGTATCTACCCGGACCCTAATCTGCCGATTTCATTGGCCGACCCACGCATCCGGAATATGGAAGAAGACTCTAACGGTTTTTTATGGATCGCCACCCTCTCTTCTTTATATAGCTGTTACGATTTAAAACATGGGCGCTTCGTCGATTTCACCGGTTGCGGAGAATACAAACAGAGCTATTCGAAAAAAATCATTGCATCCGACCAGTCTATCTGGTTGTGGGATAACAATAACGGATGCCGTCGTGTCGTCTATCAGGATGGCCAGTTCTCGTCGCAGGCATACAAAAAAGAATTAGGCAACCTATCTTCTGACAAGGTACTGTTTGTCTACGAAAGCAATGACAGCCCCGGACATGTATGGATAGGAACCAAGCAAGGATTATGGAAATACCATGACGGCAAACTGGAAGCAATGGATACACAGGGAGAAAGCTGGGAACATATTTTTTCTTATGACCAATATACCTGCATCATTACCGGAAAAAAAGAAATCTACCGCCACTCTCTTTCCAATAACCGACTGGAGAAAATCGCTTCATTAACCGAACTCGGAGATACAGGTGTAATCACCGGAAGCCTCCGCCTGCAACATCAATGGGTGATGTTTACCGCCACTGGCAGTTACATCCTAGATCCCGTTACGGGAAAGCTGCGCCGGTTCTCCCGCCTGAATATTAAAAACGGTAACGTCACCAGAGACAATAAAGGGAATGCATGGGTACACAACTATACCGGCAACGTATGGTATGTCAATACCAGCACTGGCGACATCAAACATTTTCAGTTTCTTTCATCCGAGCATTTGGGATATATCGATGTAGAACGTTACTCTATCATTCATGATTCACGGGATATCATCTGGATTACGACTTACGGAAACGGACTCTTTGCCTACGATCTGAATACCGGCGATCTGCAGCACTTCACTTTTGAAGTCAGTCACTCCAGCCATATCAATTCCAATTATCTGCAATATATCATTGAAGACCGTTCCGGGGGTATCTGGGTGAGTTCCGAATTCTCCGGATTATCTCATCTGGAGATTCTGAATAAAGGAACGTTACGTATCTATCCGAATGGCGAAGATGCTTCTGACCGCTCCAACACGATACGTATGCTTTTACGTGGCAAAAACGGTAATGTATATATGGCAAACCGCATGGGTACCCTATATGAATATGATGCCGACCTGAAAAATATACTTCGTAGAGAGAAGTTTACACATAACGTATACAGTATGTGCGAAGATAATGAAGGACAGTTATGGTTGGGTATGCGTGGTATAGGATTACGTATCGGGGCTGACCAATGGTACCGATATAACAGTAAGGATAATAACTCCTTATCAAACGACAATGTCTACTTAATCTACCGTGACCGCAAAGGGCGGATGTGGATAGGAACATTTGGCGGAGGATTGAATCTGGCTGTCAAAACAGGCAACAGTTATCAATTCAAGCATTTCTTTCAAGGCAGTTATGGAGAAAAACGGGTACGCGTCATACAGGAAGACCGCAACGGTATGATGTGGGTGGGTACCAACAACGGTATTTATATCTTCCATCCGGACTCACTGATCAACTCCCCCAAGAATTACGTACTTTACAATCATGTCAATGAAACATTCCCCAGCAATGAAATCCGCTGTCTGGTGAATGATCATGAAGGAAATATGTGGATTGGAACAACGGGAGCAGGCTTTGCCATCTGCTATCCGGGAAATGACTACCAACATCTGACTTTCGATTGTTATAGTATTAAAGACGGATTGCCCAACGGAGTCATACAGTCGATTGTTGAAGATCAGGACAACAAAATGTGGATTGCGACCGAATATGGCATTTCCCGCTTCACCCTCGCCACCAAGCAAATAGAGAATTATTATTTTTCTTCACATACACTGGGGAATGTATACTCTGAAAATACGGCTTGCATAAATGCTGACGGAAGATTACTTTTCGGTACGAACTACGGCCTGGTAGTTCTCGATGCCAATAAAGTGGAAAACATGGAAAAACTTGCATCGACCGTATTCACAGGGCTTCACATCAATGGAGCGCATATGTTGCCCGGTATGGATGATTCCCCTCTCAACGAAACCATGTCCTATACAGGGCAGTTAAACTTGAAACATTATCAAAATTCATTTGTCATTGCCTTTTCAACATTCAACTTTTTAAGCGGAGCATCCAAATATTCTTATCGGATGCCTCCATATGATTCGGAATGGAGCATCCCTTCAGCACAAAATTTGGCAACGTACCGTAATCTTCCTCCCGGTAAATACCAGTTGCAAGTGAAAGCCTGCAATGTAGCCGGCGTATGGGGGGAAGAAAGTACTATGGAGATTGTCATAGCTCCTCCTTTCTGGCAGACGACCTGGGCCTATCTGATTTATCTGGTATTCATTGGAATCGTCTGTTATTTCAGTTTCCATATCATACGAAATTTCAACAGATTACGCAATCGCATCGCTGTTGAGAAGCAATTGACCGAATATAAGCTGGAATTCTTCACCAATATATCCCACGAATTCCGTACACCGCTTACTCTGATTCAAGGTGCTCTCAACAAGCTAATCAATATAGAGAATCCTCCCAAAGAGATGCAACGTCCTTTAAAAACCATGGATAAAAGCACTCAGAGAATGTTACGCCTCATCAATCAGCTACTTGAATTCAGAAAGATGCAGAAAAACAAACTGGCCTTATCTTTGGAAGAGACGGACGTCATTGCTTTCCTTTATGAAATCTTCCTGAGTTTCAAGGATACAAGCGAGTCCAAAAACATCGATTTCAGTTTTGAGCCGTCACAACCTGCTTATAAAATGTTTATTGATAAAGGCAATTTAGACAAGGTTACCTACAACCTCCTATCCAATGCTTTCAAGTATACTCCTTCTAACGGAAAGATTATATTCAAAATAGATATTCAGGAAGACAAGCAACAGCTTCGTATACAAGTCATAGATAACGGGATCGGCATACCCAAAGAAAAACGTTCTGAACTGTTCAAGCGTTTCATGCAAAGCAGCTTCTCTCATAGCAGTGTCGGAGTAGGTCTCCACTTGACACACGAACTGGTACAGGTACATAAAGGTAATATCAGTTATGATGAAAATGAGGGAGGCGGTTCTGTCTTTACCGTCCTATTGCCGACTAATTCTGATATCTATCAGGAGAAAGATTTCCTGATTCCCAATCAGTTATTAACCGAAGAAGAGGAACAGCACTCCAAAGATTTTCTCAGAAATGAAACGTCAGAGGATACTTTCCAGCCTCCTGTCGATCCTTTGAACAAACGCAAAGTTTTGATTATAGAAGATGATACTGATATCCGTGAATTCCTAAGAGAAGAAATAGGAGTTTACTTTGAAGTTGAAGTAGCTGCTGACGGAACATCCGGTTTTGAAAAAGCAAGTACGTATGATGCTGATTTAATTGTTTGTGACGTTCTGATGCCGGGAATGAATGGATTTGAAGTGACACGCAAACTTAAAAATGAATTTACCACCAGCCATATCCCCATCATATTACTGACTGCCCTCAATATAGAAGAGAAATATCAGGAAGGAATTGAATCCGGAGCTGATGCGTATATCACGAAGCCATTCAATGTCTCTTTACTACTGGCAAGAATCTTCAAGTTAATCGAGCTACGGGATAAACTGCGCCAAAAATATTCTAACGAACCGGGATTGGCTCATTCCATTATCTGTACCAATGACAAGGATCAGAAGTTCTCGGTAAAGCTGAATGAAGTATTGAATGAGCACATGACCGATACCGATTTTTCGGTCAATGACTTTGCCGGAATAATGGGACTAGGACGTACTGTATTCTATAAAAAAGTACGGGGAGTGACCGGTTATTCTCCTTACGAATATTTACGTGTCATGCGGATGAAAAAGGCTGCTGAAATGTTATTGACAGAAGATCTCACCATAGCCGAAGTCGCCTATAGCGTAGGTATCAACGATCCGTTCTACTTCAGTAAATGTTTCAAGAACCAATTCGGGGTATCTCCATCTGCCTATCGGAAAAAGCTGTCTGAAGATGAAAATGAACCCATAAATGATGCCGACGTATGATCTTACAGGTTTTCCGTACTAATTTAAGGGGTGTTTCTTTCATTGATGTACTTTCTTTGCCAATGAAAAATTAATCATTAAGAAATCATGAGAAACAAACTCTTTCTATTTGTATTTCTGTTTGCAGTGCTGGCTATTGTTGATAGTCACGCTTTCGAACGCAAAAAATACAATTTCAACAGTGAATGGCGTCTGCAAATCGGAGACTTTCCCGAAGCTAAACAATCTCAATTCGACGATAGCCGGTGGAAAGCGGTCACTTTACCGCATGCCTTTAATGAAGATGAAGCCTTCAAAGTGTCCATCGAACAGCTGACGGACACAGTGGTATGGTATCGGAAACACTTTCGGATTCCGGCTTCCGGTAAAAAACAAAAAGTATTCATCGAATTTGAAGGAGTGCGCCAAGCCGGTGACTTCTATTTGAACGGACAATATCTGGGAAAGCACGAAAACGGAGTAATGGCGGCAGGCTTCGACCTGACACCTTATATTAAAGAAGGTGACAATGTACTGGCAGTACGTACGGACAATGACTGGATGTATCGCGAAAAAAGTACTAACTCCAAGTTCCAGTGGAACGACCGTAACTTCAACGCAAACTACGGTGGTCTGCCCAAGAATGTATTCTTGTACGTTACAGATGAAGTGTATCAGACTCTTCCTTTATACAGTAATCTGAAAACTACCGGAGTTTATATTTATGCTAAAGACATCGACGTAAAAGGACGCACTGCCACCATCCATGCAGAATCGGAAGTAAAAAACGACAGTCGTGAACCACGCCAATTTAGCTACCAGGTGGTCTTGCTGGATGCTGACGGCAAACAGGTGAAAAGCTTCGAAGGTGAGAAAGTAACCTTACAAGGTGGCGAAACAAGGGTAGTGAAAGCTGCTTCCAAAGTAAATAATCTCCATTTCTGGAGTTGGGGATATGGGTATCTTTATACTGTCCAGACGATTCTAAAAGACAATAAGAATCAAGTCTTTGATGAAGTAAGTACTCGTACAGGTTTTCGCAAGACACGATTTGCAGAAGGCAAAATATGGTTGAATGATCGTGTGATCCAGATGAAAGGATATGCACAGCGCACCAGTAATGAATGGCCGGCGGTAGGCCTGTCCGTTCCGGCATGGCTTAGTGACTACTCCAATGGCCTGGTAGTAAAAGGCAATGGTAATCTGGTACGCTGGATGCATGTTACCCCATGGAAACAAGACGTAGAGTCCTGCGACCGTGTAGGCCTGATTCAAGCAATGCCGGCAGGAGATTCCGAGAAAGACTGTACAGGACGCCAATGGGATCAGCGTACAGAACTAATGCGCGATGCGATTATCTACAACCGTAATAATCCAAGTATCTTATTTTATGAATGTGGAAACAAAGGTATCAGCAGAGAGCACATGATAGAAATGAAAGCTATCCGTGATCAATACGATCCTTTTGGCGGACGTGCTATCGGCTCTCGTGAGATGCTGGACATCCGTGAAGCCGAATATGGCGGAGAAATGCTTTATATCAACAAGAGTGAACATCACCCGATGTGGGCTACAGAATATTGTCGTGATGAAGGTTTGAGAAAATATTGGGATGAATACAGCTATCCTTTCCACAAAGAAGGAGACGGACCGTTACATCGTAACCAACCTGCAACAGACTACAATCACAATCAGGACATGCTGGCGATAGCAATGATCCGCTGTTGGTATGATTATTGGCGTGAGCGTCCAGGGACAGGTCGCAGAGTCAGTTCCGGAGGGGCCAAAATCATTTTCTCGGATACCAACACACACCACCGTGGTGAAGAAAACTATCGCAGAAGTGGAGTAACGGACCCTATGCGCATCGAAAAAGATGCTTTCTTTGCACATCAGGTCATGTGGAACGGATGGGTAGATACAGAAGAAGACAATACCTATATCATCGGTCATTGGAACTATCCCGCAAATACAGTAAAACCGGTCTATGTCGTTTCTACAGGTGAAGAAGTGGAACTGTTCCTGAACAGTCAGTCACTAGGAAAAGGCAAACGCGAATACAATTTCCTGTTCACTTTTGACAATGTGGCTTTTAAAGCCGGTAAACTGGAAGCTGTCAGCTACAACAAGGCCGGTAAGGAAATAAGCCGCTACGCAGTAAGTACCGTTGGTGAACCTGCCGGACTGAAACTGACAACGATACAAAATCCGGAAGGATTCCATGCGGACGGAGCTGACCTGGCATTAATACAGGTAGAAGTGGTAGATAAAGATGGAAAACGCTGTCCGCTTGACAACCGTACCATTCAATTCGACCTGAAAGGGAATGCCGAATGGCGCGGAGGCATCGCACAAGGAAAAGACAATTATATTCTTAATACCAGTCTCCCTGTGGAATGTGGTATTAACCGTGCTCTTATCCGCAGCACTACCCAAGCCGGCAAGATCACTCTGACCGCTAAGGCAGAAGGGCTCCCCAGCGCTACAATTACATTAGAAACCCTTCCCGTCAAAGTTAGCAACGGATTGAGTACTTATTTGCCTCAGATGACTCTGAAAGGTAATCTGGATAAAGGAAAGACTCCCCTTACCCCATCTTACAAAGACACAAAACGTGATATACGTATTGTATCCGCCAAAGCCGGAGCCAACAATGAGACTGTAAACCAAAGCTTCGACGATAATGAAAGAAGCGAATGGATGAATGACGGAAAACTCAGCACCGCATGGATTACATATACGCTCGAAAAAGAAGCTGCAATAGACGATATCTGTATCAAATTGAATGGATGGCGTTCACGCAGTTATCCTTTGGAAGTGTTTGCCGGCAATACTATGATCTGGAGTGGAGATACGAATAAAAGCCTGGGGTATGTTCATCTTAATGTGGAAAAGCCGGTACGTTCCAAACAAATTACCATCCGTCTGAAAGGTAATACCAGCGATCAGGATGCTTTCGGACAGATCACTGAAGTTGCGGCAAAAGCAGCAAATGATATGGAACTCGAAGCAAAAGCGAACAAGAATAATGCTAATCTGAGAATTATTGAAATAGAGTTTCTGGAAGCAATCAAATAGAATAAAACATTTTCTCCCACCATAAAGGAGATATGTAAAAGAAGGTGTCACAAAAACCATATTGCCCCATAGGAACAAAAGATTAGTACGGAGAAACAACCGTCAATGAACCGTTCAGTAAGCTATTATGCAGGCTAGATTAATGTATCCGGTCAGTAACAATAGATTGTTTCATGTACGTGGTCCCATCAGTCTACGTACATGAGCCATTGGGTTTACGTACGTGAGCCGAACGGTTCATGAACATGGAACGAAGACATAAAACCGACTTAACAGATTAATCAAACCTTGCTTGCATATTAAGGTTACCGGGCTTTGTTCTTAATGTAAGCAGCATACCTTGGAAACATTAAGGTGTAAACAGCGTACATTGACGCCCAAAATGATGTTTTTAACACATGCAGGCAAAACCCTCAAGCTGACTATCTATCATCTGATAATCAAGACTTTAAATAAAAGATTCATCAAGGAGAGGTGACAATAAGAATGAAAGATACATTCTATTGTCACCTTATTATCACCCTCTATTGTCACCCCTATCTTCTTTATTATAAAACACTTAAATCAGAAAAGTGACAAGTGACAATAACAATGGATAAATATTTCCTATGTATATGTTTAAACAGAAATGAGTGTAGTCTGAAACGACCAGCTATTTCTTTATTAGTTTCTTAACTTCTTTAGCATAGCGTTTGCCTAAAGTAATCTGGCTTGCTGCATCAAAATGAGGATCCGTTTCATCCTTCAACGGAGTAAGTCCTTCGGAAGACACACAAGCACTATGGGGCAAAAAAGTGGAGATCTCTTTTATCATGTCATTAAAGGGTTTTGTACCTTCGGGAATATAAGGTTTCTTTGTCCAGTTCCATTGTGCTATTTGTCCTACGACAACTGGTAAATCAGGCATTCCCAGGTCATTACGTAAGTCTGTCATCAGCTGAATAATCTTCTCTTTATATGCTTCCGGATGATGACAATCGGCTTCTCCCTGATGCCAGATAATTGCTTTCAATGTACCATACTTCATTGCTTCTTTTGCACGTCGTATTGCTTCATCATAATATCCGCCGGACTGTTTGGCATTCTTAACCCATGAACGAATCGAAGATCCTCCCCGTGCATTGACGATTAAGCCTACCGGATGTTTTTTAGTAGCCATCGTCTTGGCAAATCCATATGCAGGTCCTACTTGTTGCCAGCTAAGTCCTTTTCCTATCGTAGAATAACGGTTCAAGGGATTCACTGCGGGTTCGAACTGATCATCTGCATTCAGCAGGTATACATTTTGTAGAGTATCCATCACTTCCGGTGATAATTTCCCTCTCCCTGCCATATTCGACTGTCCAATGCAAAGATACAGATCCAGAGTCTTCAGCGGTTTCTCAGCGTGTGCTTCCGATCTTCCCCATACTAGCACACATAAAAGGAAGAGGCCACATAGATAATTTGTTTTCATTATTTTATTGATTTTATTATCAGGTTAAACTTTATTCGTACACACCCCTAATTAAAATGAATTTTAATAGTTCCTCCATAAGGATTAAAGTCAAACATAACTTTATTCCCATTTATATACACAGGTAATTCTTTCCTGCCTTGCTTCACCAGAATTCCATTCATAGTTTCCCCTTGAATCACCATCGTCAATGGCTCAGCAAACAGTTTTCTATCTAATTTCAACTTGGGAGTAATTGTCATACCATTCTTTTTATTAGAGACTTTCAATTGTATCTCCTCCCTTTCTTTGATATAAGATGCCACTTCACAGAAGGTACCTACCCAAATCTGATCTTCCATACTTTTCACTTTATCCAAATGTTCCCAAAATAAAGAAGGCGATTTGAAAGCATCATATCCATAATTAATGCCGTGCGTCATACCTACTCCCCAATCTTCCGCTTTCATCAAATCCTTCAACCATTTGTCAAACCGTTCGGGAGTTGACTTTCCTCCGATTGAAATTTGTTTAGTACGTGTAGCGACCCTGCCTTTAGAAGCCATACTGACTATTTCTTCTGTCTTATAATTATATGGGTAACAATAGGTACGAGGTACAATGCCAATATTAGCATAAATAGCACTATCATTCTTTTCTATCTCCGATTTAACTTGCTCTATAGTCAATCGTTTGGCATTCTTATGTGCCCAGCTATGGCTGGAAACCTCATGTCCTTTCTTTGACATTTCACGCAACTCATCCCAAGTCATTCGAGGTACCTTTGCAGATGCACCTTGTTCCGTATAATAGCCGCATACCCAGAAAGTACCTCTAAAACCACGTTTCTCCAACTCAGGGGCAGCTACAGTTGAATGTTCTGCCAACCCATCATCAAATGTATAACTGATAGCACAAGCTCTGTCTCCTTTATATTTGGCGACATATACATGAGGATCATCCGAAAGAGTCTTTTTAATTTGTTCATATACCTGTTTACCCATAGACTCGGCAGAAACCTGATTAAAATGAAGTTTATCTCCCAGTAGTTCCGCTTCCGACATATCAATCAGATAAGCGTTCTTATCTTCTTTTGCATAGCGACGCATTCCTTCCTCAACATCACTATTATACCTCTTGTTTTTCCTGGATACGGTACCAAATATAAATGGAAGTTCAGAGTAATCTTTTCCGGTTTTCTCTGTCAGGTGGTTACGCACATAGGAAACTACTCCTTTCAGATTCTGATAATATTCTTTTCCGTGCTCATAATCACTTTCTCCCTGATGCCAAACGAAAGCATCAATCTGATAACCTTGCTTTAGTTTGGAAAGTGTCTGATCAATACTCGCATCAATATTGGCAATCAAAGAAAGTAATAAAGATTTTCCTTTCTCACTGGTAGCTGTATTCTCTGCCAACCATTTCGGGTCGGCAGACCAGTAAGTTCCCCGAAAAGGAGTAGTAACAGGAGCAGCTATGGCAGTGCCACCGATAGCCCACTTGATAACATAAAAATCTTCCTGAAACAACTGTTCCAACCAATAATAAGCAATCGCATCATATCCCCACGTATAAGGCTTACTTTTAGGATGACTCAATGGCCAAAATGGAACAAACATACCATCTGTACGATTATGGGCAATATGGCAATATTTGTAGGCTCCCGCAGTATACGTACTATCCACAGCCATTGCCTTTATATAATCCGGTAAACGATTGTTAGGTACTCGTCCATCCGTGTTTGACTGACCAGCTGTTATTATAACATGTGCAGGCTTCTGCCCTCTCGCCTGAATATAACAAAAGCCTAATACAAAAAACAAGATAAAAAAGAGTGTTCTCATGATCAATGATCCTTTAATTTTATAGTAATATTCTCCTGCAAAAATAAGGGTACTTTTACTATTCGACCATAGACTATTGTACACAAATACAAGGTCGATCATTCATATCGGGCACTACAGAGAAGATTTAAACTACCATTTAGAAAGCTTGGTTACTCAGGCTTCTGCCGTCTCATTTTCTCCCTGTTCTTTCATTTCACCGCGTTGATATACGGACGGCGCTACCCCAAACTGAGTCTTAAAGCACTTACTAAAATAGAACGGATCGCTGATGCCAACCTTGTAAGCAACTTCCGCAACAGTCAGATTCTCACTAGACAATAACAACTCAGCCGCTTTTTTCATTCGTACAACCCGCAAATATTCATTGGGAGAATACCCCGTCACTCCGCGCAGTTTTCTATAAAATACCGTTCGTCCTAATTTCATCAATTGAGCAAACTCATCAATAGAGAATTCCGGACGAGAAAGATTCTGTTCCAGTACAACAGCCAATCGGTCGGCAAATTCCTTATCACGGTCAGTAGAGCATACGGCAGCACGAACAATTCCCGGCTCACTGGAGAATTTCTCCCGCAACTTATCACGCTGTTCTATCAAGCGGAATACGCGTGCCAACAGAAGTTTTATACTGAACGGCTTCGCAATATAGGCATCAGCACCGGCTTCAATTCCTTCCAGATGTTTTTCCGGAGAATTCAATGCTGTCAGCAAGATAATCGGGATATGACTTGTCGCAAAATCAGATTTCAATTTCTTTGTCACTTCAAATCCGGTCATTCCGGGCATCAGTACGTCACAAATAATCAAATCAGCATCATAGGTACGAGCCTTCTCAAATCCGGAAGTTCCGTCAGCAGCTACTTCAACTTCAAAATAAACTCCTACTTCTTCTTTCAAAAATTCACGGATATCATTATCATCTTCTATAATCAATACTTTACGCTTATTCAAAGGTTCTGCTATTTTCTCCGGTTCCGGTAGTTCTTCCGAAAGTTCCAGTAAATGATGTGCCTGCCCACCTGCCTCTTTCAACAAGACATTACCGGGAATAAGGAAATCTTTCTCCGAATAAACACTTTTGTCCGTCGGGATACAAACGGTAAAGACAGAACCTCCGCCGTCATTGTCTTTATATTCAATCGTACCTTTATGCACCTGTACCAATTCATAACTCAGATGCAAACCAACTCCGATACTATCACCGGAAAAACTACTCTGCATAAATCTCTTGAACAACTCATTTTGCTTCTCTTTTGGAATACCAACACCTGTATCAGCTACTTGAATCTGCAATGTCTTCTTCACTTCATCTACCGTAACAGAAAGTATAATCGTACCGTTCGAAGGGGTATATTTAAAAGCGTTAGACAACAGGTTATAAGTCACTTTATCCAGATTACCCTTATCAAGAAACATCTTGTAAGACGGTATAGACGGAATAAAACGGAAATTCATATTCTTTTGCTCCGCTACATCACCGAAACTCAGGAAGATTTCATAAAGGAAAGCAATCACATCCGTTTCTTCCAAAGAGAGCGCCAACTTATTATTCTGCATCTTGCGGAACTCCAATAACTGATTGATCAGCCTCAACATTCGCTGAGTACTTTTATCCATCGTTTTGAGCGGGTGTATCAGATCACGGGGAATATCAGCAACCCGTTGAATCTTTTCCAACGCTCCTTGAATCAAAGTTAACGGAGTACGAAATTCATGGGAAATATTAGTAAAGAAAACCAGCTTATATTCTGTCAACTGTTTTTCCACATTAATACGATTACGCAGACTGTTAAAGTTACGCACAATACGGAAAGTAAAATATAAAGTTACAATCAACAACAGCACATATCCCAACATAGCCCAGTTCGTCTTCCAGAAAGGAGGCACAATGACAATCTTCAAGGTTGTTTCACTTTCATTCCAAACACCTGCTCCATTACATGACTTCACATGAAGTACATAAGTACCTGGGTTCAAATATTTAAAAGAAGCAAAATTCAACGGAGAAGGTGTGCTCCATCCCTTATCATAGTTTTCCAGCCAGTACATATACTTTGTACGTCCGCTGTCCGAATAGTCAAAAGTAGAGAAATCTATCAAGAATGAATTCTGAAAATACTTCAAAGTAATTTCATCCGAATAAGCAAGCGATTGTTTCAATGGAGAATCCTCCATAGTAGGATTTATCTGGGTACCATTCACATGCAAATCTGTAAAGACCACCGGAGAAAAAGTTTCGCTATCCTGTATTTTATCCGGATCAATGACAAGCAGACCGTAATTTGTGCCGAAAAGCAATTTTCCATCTACTCCCACACAAGCACTATTCTCACTATAAACATTACCCAAAGTATAGGAAGAAAAGAAATAATTTTCAAAAGAATGATTAGTCGGGTTAAACTTAGAAATACCATATTCCGTAGCTACCCATAAGTTTCCGTTATTGTCCCCCAAAATTGATTGAATCACATCATTAACCAATCCTTCAGAGGTTCCGTAATGTTCATATTTCAATGAACGGTAATTATCTTCCGGCTCACAAAGATTCAAGCCGGAGCCAGATGTCCCCACCCACATACGTCCTTTCGTATCACGGTAGATACATCTGATTTCATTGCTGCAAAATGTACCGTTTGTATAATTGAACAGATGATAATCGTCACTGTCAGCTATCAATGAATCCGGATGAAAGATGCACACACCCTCACTGGTGCCCACCCAGATCATTCCATTATCGTCTTCTTCTATTACTCGCACCATACGCAGACCAAACTTCTGCTGTAAAAAATGACGGAATTTATACTTGCCATCAGTCGTCGGTTCTGCCAGTTCAAGCCCACCGCCAAAGGTACCTATCCACATACGGTCTTTCCGGTCACGAAAAAGAGAAAAGACATTATTTTCTGATAACGAAGCCGGATCCGAGACTTCATTGCGATACCATGAATCTCCGACCTTCAATCCATTTCCACGGGTTCCCACCCACATTTCGCCTTGATTATCTTCTGCTATCGCATAAATATTGGAATGGAAATACTGATTGGACATTTTGGAATGAAGATTCGAGTCAAACGTATATAATCCGCCTTTACGTGTTCCGACCCAAATATCCCCATCCGGCATTTTAGTCAACATACGAATCGTATTCGAGCGGTCAAATAATTCACGGGATTCGGGATAAATACGCGAGGTTCCTTCATTCAGAACTGAAATACGGGATAAACCGGAATACTCTGAACTTACCCAAATACCTCCGGCACGATCCTCCATCACATATAACAGAAAATCCGAACTTATATGACTCTGATCATTTATATTAGCCAGAAAATGTTCTAACTTATCCTCTGTCGTGTCATAGGCAAACAATCCGTTACCATAAGTAGAAATCCAAATGATTCCCCGGGAATCATGGACAATATGATAACGTTCATAATCAATGTATCCCAGTTTATCTTCAGGTATCAACTGAAATTCTTTTCTTGCTCCATTCTTGGCCAAAATATAAGTGACACATCCCGTATGATTATATATCCAGAAGTCACCATGATTATCACAAATCACTTCACCATTTCTGATGTTCAGACCGGAGTCCACACTGATCTTGCGTGTATTGAAATCATAGTTAAAAACCCCGGTATTGGTAAGGATGACCCATTTATCGTTCAACAGGAAGTTTCCCGTAGGTGACGTCTTACCCGCAACAGCAGAAAGCGAACCGACTTTTGTCAGTTTTTGCTTTGTAGTCTGATAGCAGTAGATGTCTCCGTCCACTGTCAGAAAATACATATCATTCTTGAATGCCAGAGAAGAAGTAAAATGGAGTAATCTGTCTTCTACCTTATACTGTCCGTCGGATACGGAAACTAAGCCACGCTGTGTCCCGATCCAGATTCGTCCGCCGGCATCTTCATTTACAAACTGTACCCGGTTATCCGGAAGATTTCCACGCTCCGTCTTAAATTCCGTAGACACCATCTGTCTGTCTTTCTGATGGACCATTCTGAGACAACCATTGCCGGAATGTCTGAGCCATACATCCCCATTGGCAGCAACAAATATAGACGAATAATTCTTTTCCAGCGCACCAGTCCCCGTATAGTCTACAAAACAGGCACGTTGCAAGTCATAACAACTGAACAATTCCGGAGTTGTAGAGATCCATAAAAAACCATTTTTGTCTTCGGTAAGGTCGTAAATCCGATTATCAGCCAAAGAGACTTTATCACCGATTTCCGGACGGAAAGTCAGAAAAGAGTTGCCATCATAGCGGCTTAACCCATTCAGGGTAGCCAACCACAAGAAGCCTTTGCTATCCTGATACAGGTACCGAACTGAGTTATTCGGGAGTCCGTCACTTGTTCTCATTTGTTTGGAACGGAGTTCAATGCCGCCGTAAGCCGCATTGAAAACAAGAGTCATGAACAATGTGAAAAGTAATATGCGCCTCTGTGTCATATAGATTCTAAGATTAATGATAAATGCCAGACAAAAATAGTCAAGATAGTTGAAATAATAAAGAAACAATCCATAAATAGTATCAGGAGGATGCTTGTTTTTTAATCAAACATCCCCCTGATATCAATTCTGTCTAAGGGTTCTAGTCCATATGAAAGACTTCCGGCAATGGTATTGAAACCGGTGAATTGTCCGGATTCACTTCCATGATATCTGCCATATAATCCCACCATTTCTGTACAATCTCTGTGTCGCCCAAGTCCTGCGAACCTCCTTCTCCTTCCGTTTTCTGGAAAGCAAATAGAATATTGGTTTCTTTATCCCAATATATAGAATAATCCGACACCCCATTTTTTGAAAGCAGTGCTTTTAATTCAGGCCAGATAGCGGCATGCCTTTTTTCGTATTCTGCTTCATAGCCCGGTTTCAGATACATTTTGAATGCTTCTCGTTTCATGGTTCCTATATTTTAAAGTTAATCTCTTATTTATTCACTATCCACCGCAAAGATAGGAGCTGTCGTCTTCTGCTTTTCCTGATAATATTGCACGGCACTGTCATTCATCTGAGGATGCTGGGTGTTGAGCAAACGAATCATTTCCGCACCTGCCCAAAGCACCGGTCCGTATCCGTGCGCCGCATATACATTGACCGGACGATAATAATAGAAAGCCGGATCGAAAGCCATACCGGTGCCTACGCAAGTGCCTTCCACCTGTCCTTCTTCATTTATCTTTCCGGCGACGGCATGCCATCCCAACTGGGCAACAGGACCATACGCTATCGCATCAATCCAACCTTTATTAATGGCGTGTGCCAGACAATATACATAGATAGCAGTTGCAGAAGTTTCCAGATAAGAATCATTACGGTCGAGCAACTGGTGCCAAAGTCCTTCTCCACTTTGCAACGCCGTCACTCCACGCACATGAGCACGGAAATAATCCATCACCTTCGGACGTTGGGGATAATCTTCCGGCAATACATCGAGCAGTTCACAAGCTGTCAGCAGCGCCCATCCATTGGCACGTGCCCAGCAAAAAGCCGGATGATCCGTACTGCTTTCCACCCATCCGTGTCTGTACAATCCCTTTTCGGGGATAAACATACGGTCTGCAAATTGCAGGAATTGCTTCACGGCTTCTGCCAGATATTTATTCTTCGCTTCCTTATCATAACGACTCATCTGCGCTACCGCCGGAATGCCCATAAACATATCATCCAGCCAAAGAGTATTCCGCTGAGGACGATTACGGGCAAACGTTCCGTCTGCCAGACGATATTCTTTGTTGATGATAAAATCAAAGTAATTCTGAATTAATCCGTCAACCGGAAGAGACTCGTCTTTCAACCGTAATTTAATCATGGCAGTACATACGGCTCCCGCATCATCCAACGCATGAGGAGTCAGGATTTGCAACAATTGCGAATCAGTCTTCCCTTTTTCTTCATAGACACGTTTGAAATGCGGAGCGACTTCCGCCAAAAAGCGGAAACGATTCTGAACATAGTCAGTATAACGCTTATCACCTGTTGTTTCGGCAGCCGCTATCAGAGCGGAATAAGTGACACCCCATTCATAACTTGCCAGACGAAAAGCCCCGCGTTCCAGCTGCGCCTCATCCCCCATTGCAGTATAATCCGTAATCACCTTACCGGTATTCTTATCCACTACACGAGCCGGTGTCTCCTTATCTATATACGCAAAAACACGATCGATGTCTTTTTTAACCTGTTCGGGGGTCAAATCACCATAAGTACCCTGATAAGCAGGCTGCAGTAAATGCAAGGGGGTATTTGAATCATTGATTACTGCTTTCTTTTTCTGCGCACAGGCAGGTAGTGCTACCAATAACGCAGCAACGGTCATCATACGATAATTCATAATTTACTTTTTAGGTATTTTACATCCTCTGAATATAGTGCCACGCAACTCCGGACCCAAATAGAATCCGGGCTGAGTAGGCTGATTATAAGCCACATTTTGAGTCGCAATACTGATACGGTAAACCGGATCTTCCAGGAAAGTATGGAAACGGTAGTCCGTAGGAATGGTAGAGACATAAAGCCTCAAAGCTGTATTATCGGCTGTACGTAACAATACTTCTTCTCGCCAGTCTCCTACAATATCTCCTTGCAGACAAGGAGTTGACTTTGTTCCGTTATTAGAAAGAGCACCTTCAAAAACAGCGATACGTTCACAAAGTCCTTTCTCCCAATTATATTTACTGACTACATTACGATCCAGCAACTCACGCAAGAGATCACCATCCCACCAGACAGCCATATTCGTAGACAATCCTCTGACTCTGGAAGCAATCACTTCCCCTTTCACATTTCTGACACCTTTAGAATCTAAAGACCACATTTCAACTCCGGGATGATTAGGATCAATATCAGCAGCCATACAACGACCTACATCAGTATTACTCTTTATCTGGAAAATAATTTCTCCCGTAGCTGCATCCCGGAAAGTTGAGCCATCTCTTCTGTTCTCGTGGCAACTCCAAACCTGCAATCCCGGACGGGAAGGATCAAAGTGAGTCAGATGCATAGCATCACCATGCCCCATGCGGGTAGAATAAAGTCCGGTTCCATCGTTATTGATCGTACATTGTCCATATACAATCTCATCGCAGCCGTCACCATCTACATCACCTACACGAAGATTATGGTTTCCTTGTCCGGCATAAGCTCTGCAACCGGGATTATTACTGTCGAATACCCAGCGGTTCTTCAAATTCTTACCATCCCAGTCATAGGCAGCCAATACAGTACGTGTATAATATCCACGGCACATCACCACACTCGGATGTACTCCATCCAAATACGCAATACAAGCCAGATAACGGTCGCTACGATTGGCACGTCCGTCGCCCCAGTCCATCAGATTGCCACGTTCGGGCACATAATCAATCGTTTGCATTGCTTCTCCGGTCAGTCCGTTAAAGATGGTCAGATACTCCGGGCCTGTCAAGATACGTCCTCGCTCATTCCGATAATCCGCATTCGCATCACCGATCACCTTTCCCGTTCCGTCCACTGTTCCGTCTCCGGTCTTCATTACCACTTCCGCACGGCCGTCACCGTCCAGATCGAAGACCATAAACTGTGTATAATGTGCACCGGCGCGTACATTGCGTCCCATATTGATACGCCACAACTGCTGCCCGTTCAACTTATAACAGTCAAAAATCACCGGTCCCGTATAACCGTCATGAGCGTTATCATGTGCATTGGACGGATCCCATTTCAAAATAATCTCATATTCACCATCCCCGTCTACATCACCGATACTGGCATCATTCGGAGCATAAGTGTATGCTTGTCCGGACGGAGTAGTACCTCCCTCGGGGCGTACCAAAGGAATATTTAAATATCCTGTCGGAGCATCTGCCGGCAGTTGATAATTGCTTTCTGTTTTACCTTTTATAGCTTTTACCGTATAGAGTGCAGGTTCTGTTCCCTGATAAGAATCCTGGAAGAAAGTTGCATTTTTCAGCGGATGTTTATTCACCTTTTTACCATCCCGGTATATATCAAAGGATTCGTCCATCGGATCAGAAGAAAGATAGCGCCAAGAAACGACTACGGTTGACGGATTCTCACGAATGGCAATTACGCCACGTCCTAAATGTTCTCGTTTCAGTTTAGTAAAATCATAGTTTGGCTGGGCAACTACAAAAGTCGCTATTACCAACAAACTAAAAAAGATGCTTGTACATTTCATAGTTTTATCATTAATCAAAGTGTTCTTATCATATTTAGAATAACGTCGTGCAAAAGTAAGCGATATGGTCTACCCATAAAATAGAATATCGTACAAATCTATGTATAAATTGCCTTTTTAACCATCGCACTCCCTTTCCGAAGGCATTATGGACAAATTTAAATACTTGTGGACAATATTCCATTGAAGAGGAAAAAAGAT
>OGQL01000578.1_pt1 | contig 30310 bp, 29 predicted proteins | sample 1553211 | NCBI WGS metagenome assembly OGQL01 (sample SAMEA2579942, study PRJEB22360) | human gut metagenome
GTAGCTCAGCTGGATAGAGCGACCGCCTCCTAAGCGGTAGGCCGGGTGTTCGAATCACCTCGGGAACACTTCATGTGCCGGAGACTTATGCCTCGTTTCCGGCACTTTATGTTTATAAGGAGGAATCTCAATGAAAGGTTTATTTATTATCAACCCATCATCCGGTAAACAAAATATTGATTCTATGTTACGAGAGATCATGGCAACATTGATCCTTGATCAAATTTGTTCCCATGTTGATGTTTTTTACACAAAAGGCAAGGATGATGCGAAGAATCGTGCTGCCGAATTAAAACCAGGAGATTATGATTTTATTGTATCTGTTGGTGGTGACGGTACATTAAATGAAGTTACGAACGGTCTGATCTTAAGTGAAAGTAATATTCCTATGGCAATCATTTCTGCTGGAACAGTCAATGATTTTGCTACATATATGAAACTTCCTCAGACTGCGGATGGTTTCTGTCAGATGATCAAAGACTTCCAGACAAAAAAGGTTGATGTTGGACGTGTCAATAACGAATACTTCATCAATGTTCTGGCTGCAGGTATGTTAACAGATATCGCTTACAAAGTTCCAAAAGATAAGAAAGCCGTTCTTGGTAAGATGGCCTATTATCTGGAAGGTGTAAAAGAATTTCCAAAACAGCTTTCACAAAATATGACTTTAACATTTAACAGTAAGGAGTATTCTGGAACTGAAGATATCATGTTGTTCTTGGTCGCAAACTCAAAGAGTGTCGGAGGTTTTGCAGACGCGGCCCCTCTTGCATCTGTTTCTGACGGATATTTAGATGTTATGATCATCAAGAAAATGGCACTTCTTACAGAAGCACCAGATCTAATCTTTAAATTATTCCAAGGAGAACATCCAAAGCATCCTTCTATCGAATATTTCCAGACGAAGGAATTATCTGTTCTTCCAACAGAACAAACTGCCGGGATCGCCATCGATTATGATGGTGAAATATTAGAAGAAGGACTCCCAGTCGATATCTCTATCGTACCAGAAGCCCTTAATCTGATCATTTTACGTACAACTAATTAATCTGTACTAATAATTAATGAAGTTTCACAGAACCAATCTGTTTTCCATCATAACTTATGATATATTTATTATCTTTACATTTATATGTAAGTTTGGAAGCAGATTGTTTTTTTTCTAACATCACTGTCACGTCATTTAAATGTTTTAATGGAATCTTATATGGAGATAATTCATTTCCTGTTTTTAAGAAACCATATGTATCATCTTTCAGTACTGTATTCATTGTCTTAAATGGTGCGATTGTCTTATAATTGTTAAATCCATAATTTAACATCTTGATCGTATCTTCATATAACTCATATCCATGTGCACAAAGATCTACTGCGATCAGTTCTTGATCTCCTCTCTTAGCAAATGTTACAAGAGTCCCTCCTGCTTTTGTTGTATATCCTGTTTTACCACCTTCAACACCATCATAGTTAAACATTGTTCGTTTCACCATCTTATGATGATTCCAAAGCTCTTTTCCATGTTTATCTTTGTTCGTTGGTGCAATATAATAATTAGGTTTGCATGCAACATAACGGAATGTTTCATTTTCAAGTGCTGCTTTTGAAATCTTTGCCATATCTCTTGCTGTTACATAATGATCATCATCATGCAATCCGTTGGTTGTTACAAAATGAGAACCTGTACATCCAAGTTCTTTTACTTTTTTATTCATCAGTTCTACGAATTTCTTTGTAGTTCCTGCTGTATGTTCTGCTGCTCCGTTACATGCCTCATTCGCAGATTCTAACATGATCGCATTCAATACATCGATCAATGGAATCTTCTCTCCTGCCTTAATTCCGATATGTGTACTTCCTGGCTCAATACTGTTAACTGCATAACTTGAAAATGTAACTTCATCATATAAATCTTTGTTATTCTCAATCGCAACCAATGTTGTTAGGATCTTTGTGATACTTGCTGGATAATGACGGTCATCTACCTTCTTTGCATACAAAATCTTTCCTGATTTCGCATCAATGACGATTCCTGATCTTCCATAGATCTTTGGCTGTTTTGCCGTTGTTTTTTCTGCTGTTACAACACCATCTGCTGCCTGAACATTCACCTGTGGTGTCTGAAGTTGTGTCGCTGCAAACAATGACATGACCGCCATTACAGTAATTTTCTTGATGATCTTTTTCATGATTTTCTCTCCTTTGTATGTTAGATCAGACCAAATTTCTTCAAGCCTTTTTCAATTCCATCTTCATCAACTCTTGCTGTCTGATATGGTGCGATTTCTAATAATTCTGGTACAGAATTACCCATTGCAACACCATATTTTACATATTTGATCATATCGATATCATTGGCACTGTCACCAAATGCATAAGAATCTTCTCTTGAAATTCCTGTATGATCAAGGATCACTTCTATTCCCTTCGCCTTATTAACACCTAATGGTACAAATTCTACTGAATTTACAGGCTCATGATATGTTCCTTTGTATTTGTGTCCAAGGATCTCTTCGATCTCTGGTTTCTTTGAAAGCTCCATATGATGGTATGTCCATTTTGGAACATCCACTGCTTCATTTAATGGATATAATATTGTTTTACAGTCTGCTTCTGTTTTATTCTTCATCGCAATATAATAATCATCTGTGTTCTCCGGATCATAATATCCATATTTTTCTCCTTCTAAGATGATTCCAATCTTCTGTTTCTTTCCCCAGTCGATCACTGTCTGTACTTCTTCTGGTGTCATCAGTTCCTGATTCAGGATCTTGCCTTCATACTCTACATAAGTTCCTGCCCCTAAGATCACTCCATCAAATCCCATATGGAAATATTCTTCTGGAATCATTCCCTTGCTTCTTCCCGTGCACATAACGATCTTGTGCTCATTTGCGATCAACTGATTCAATGCATTAACTGTTGATTCTGGAATTCCGATTCTAGAATCATATAATGTTCCATCGATGTCAAAAAATATTATCTTACTCATTGTTTTCCTTGTTCTCCATTAAATATTCTCTATCTGCCAATCAATTGGCGCTAGTCCATGTTCTTTCAAAAATTCATTTGCCTGACTAAAATGATGGCATCCAAAAAATCCTCTATACGCTGATAACGGGCTTGGGTGCGGTGCTTCTAATATCAAATGATTCGGATTATCAAGTAATGCTTTCTTACTCTGTGCTGGACGTCCCCAAAGCATAAATACGATCGGACGGTCCTGTTGATTCAACACTCTGATCGCCGCATCAGTAAACTCCTCCCATCCAATACCTCTGTGAGAATTCGCACGATGTGCCTGTACAGTCAATACTGTGTTTAACATCATAACACCCTGGTCTGCCCATTTCTTTAGATATCCATTATTCGGAATATAGCATCCAAGATCTTCGTTCAATTCTTTATAAATATTAACCAATGATGGGGGCGCTTCCACTCCAGGTTTCACAGAAAATGACAATCCATGTGCCTGTCCATCTCCATGATATGGATCCTGCCCTAAGATCACAACTTTTACATCCTTTACTGGAGTAAAATGAAATGCATTAAAGATATCGTCAGCTGGTGGAAAGATCAGCTTGGTGTGATATTCATCCATAACTTTTTGGTATAATTTCCTATAATATGGCTTTTTGTATTCTTCTTTTAAATAATCTGCCCAGTCATTCGTAATTGGCGGCATTTTTCGACCTCCTTTTTAAAATCTTTTCCCATTATATCATAATTTGTAGTAAAATAAAATTCGATATGAATATGAAAAGAAAAGGAGGGTATTATTTTGAAGCAAATGAAAAGCTTACTGGAAAATCCCCACGGATTTTCTGTCTCACTTGTATTTGACGGACTGTTTGTCGGAATCTTTGCCGGATGCATTTCTGTCATTTATCGCCTGCTTTTAAATAACGCTGAAAAACTATTATTTACGATCATTGCATTTACTAAAACAAGGCCTTTCTGGATAGCTGTCTGGTTTATCGTTTTGATCGTTATGGGACTGATCGTTGGATGGCTCATGTCTTGGGAAGGCATGGCTTCTGGAAGTGGTATCCCACAGGTTCAAGGAGAGATGAAAGGTTATTTAAATCAGAACTGGCACCGCGTTCTTTGTTCTAAGATCATTGGTGGAACTTTATGTATTCTTGGAGGTTTATCTCTGGGACGCGAAGGCCCTTCCGTACAGCTTGGTGCCATGGCTGCAAAGGGTATTGCTAAGATTACAAAAAAATCTCAAACCAAAGAACGCTATATGATGACTTGTGGTGCAGGTGCCGGTCTTGCCGCTGCCTTTAATGCACCACTTGCAGGTGTGATGTTTTCACTAGAAGAATTACAGAAGAACTTTAACAGCTCTATGTTAGTCTGCATCATCTCTGGATGTGTAACTTCCGATTTTATTTCAAAAAATGTCTTTGGATTATCTCCAGTTTTTGATTTTCATTTAAAGGCTGCTCTTCCTCTTGTACATTATTGGATGTTAATAATTCTTGGAATCCTACTTGGGCTTTGTGGTGCTTTTTATAACTTTATCATGTTGAAAGGACAGGATTTATTTGGAGCAATGAAAAAAATCCCAGCAAAATACCGTATCGTATTTCCTTTTGTAGTATCTGGGATCGTTTGTTACACGCTGCCTTCTATCTTAGCAGGTGGACATGCTATGATCTCTCTGATCACAGGACATACTTTACTTGTCTCTACGATGTTATTATTATTAGTTGCTAAGTTTTTCTTCTCCGCCTTCTGTTTTGGTTCCGGGGCTCCTGGTGGAATCTTCTTTCCACTGTTGATTCTCGGTGCATACCTTGGGGCGATCTATGGAACACTGGTGATTCAGGCAAGTGGAATTCCTTCTTATTACTTAGTGAACTTTATTACGATCTCCATGGCTGGATTCTTTACAGCGATCGTACGTGCACCGATCACAGGTATCCTGCTGATCGCTGAGATGACTGGTACATTTGAACACTTTCTTTCACTAGCAGTTGTTTGTATCATCAGCTATCTTGTTGCGCATCTGTTAAAGAGTGAACCAATTTACGAAAGTCTGCTAGGACGAATTCTTGCTAAAAATGGCTTTAAAGAAAGCGAAGATGCTGATCATAAGGTTCTTCGTGGATTTGCTGTCGGCACTGGTTCCATTGCAGCCAAACAGCTTGTAAAAGATATTCCATGGCCAGAACATTGCTTGATCGTTACTTTAAATCGTGGTGATGAAGAGATCATTGCTCGAGGAAGCACTGAAATTCATGTTGGCGATACGATCATTGCCTTGATCGACGATAATTATCTTGGAATGGTCACGGAAAGCATTCAGCTAATCTGCGGTGAGATCATTCCTGAATAATTTTATATTCAATTTACTTTTATTGAGAAAGTTTTCAGTTTTTATATGTTGCGATTGACTAACCTTACTTTTGACTAATAAAATATAAGAAAGAAATACATCATATAAGTTCGAAGGAGGGATTATCATGCAACCATTAACAAAAGTCATGCAGGGAGCGACTTGCACTGTCAAGTGGGCATTAGGCTTACCTGAAACTGTTGAAAAGCTCCGCGAACTGAAGATTGAACAGGGAAGTAAACTGCAAGTTGTTTGTAAAAACAGCGATTATATGATCATCGGCGTTGGATCAAAACGGTATGCTGTTGGGAATGAAATTGCTGGAAGAATTCAGGTTTAGATAATTATAAAAATAAATAAGAACGAGAAAATCTCCATATAACTTGATTTTCTCGTTCTTATTTTGTTTATATTTGCATCATAAATCAATACTCGTATTGTTCAGGATATCCCCTGCCTGTTGATTCTCTCAAGTCCATCGACATCATGATCTGCATGTCTTCCTTTGATAATTCAAAATCAAAGATATCCGCATTCTGTATGATCCGTTCTTTGTGGACAGATTTTGGAAGGCTTACGATCCCTCTCTGCAAATGCCAGCGTAAGATGATCTGTGCAGGTGTTTTATTGTATTTTTTAGCAATAGCTACGATTTCTGGTTCTGAAAGCTGTTTTCCTTTGCCTAGAGGTCCCCATGCTTCTACAACAATATCATGTTCCTGGCAATAATTTACGGTCTCTTCCTGCACAAGGAATGGGCAGATTTCAATCTGATCAACCGCTGGTGCAATGTTAGCTGTTACTTCTAATTGTTTTAAATGTTTTGGACGAAAATTGCTGACTCCTATATTCTTGATCAGTCCTTGTTCATAATATTTCTCAAGAACTTTCCAGGAACCTTTGACATCATTGATCGGCCAGTGTAATAAATACATATCCACATATTCAAGTCTAAGCTCTTTTAATGTCTTTTCAAATGCAGCTTCTTGTTTTCCTTCTACCATATCTTCGTACCACATCTTACTTGTCACAAAGATTTCCTCTCTTGGGATCTCGCAATCTCTGACAGCTGCTCCAACCAGCGCTTCATTCTCGTAATAGGCTGCTGTGTCTATATGACGATAGCCTGATGATAATGCATCAAGACATGCCTGATATGCTTCGTCCCCGCGGCTGTCCCAGCTTCCGAGTGCCATCACTGGTATTTCATTTCCATTGTTTAATTTAAACGTTGAACTTACATTCATGTCTTCCTCCTTGTATCTGTTATCTTTGTCTTTATACTACAACAGGAACCATCGTCCCTTGATAGTTCCTATTATAGTTGATTTTATTTAATTTGAGAACTGTTGATATGGCAATAATTTCATAGTCTGCTTTGTATTATTTGTCAAATGTATCTTTGATCTTCTTCATGATAGGCTCTGCTTTTTTCATCAGATCCTGTACACCCATTCTCATGACTTTCTTTCCATGGAATCTTTCTTCTCCCTGGATTGCTACATCTGTTGAAAGAATGACGCATGCTGCTTCTTTGATATCTTCTTCTGTTAAGTTGTTTTCGATTCCAGCAGTTCCCTGTGTCTCAATCTTAACATCGATTCCGTATTTTTCTCCTGCTAAAACTAATGCTTCTGCTGACATATATGTATGTGCAACTCCTGTTGGACATGCTGTAACTCCTACTACTTTCATTGTGATACCTCCTGATTTTTTGTGAATGAATTTATTATTTTAATGTTTCAAAATATTTTTATGATATTTTTTAGAAGTCATCAAATGATAACTCAATGTCTTCTACTTCCTGATTGTCATCTTCTGCTACGTAATCTTTTTTCATCAATCCGGTAACTACTGCTACGAAAACTGCTCCGATCAAAATCGACGCGACGTATCCAATTCTGTTTTCACAAACTGGTAATACGATCAATCCACCCCAAGGTGCATGGTTTAATGTTCCGAATAAGAATCCTGACATACAAGAAAGTGCAGAACCGATTGCATAAACTGGGATTAAGCGGACATCAGCTGTTGCAAATGGGATCGCTCCTTCTGTGATTCCCATGCATCCCATAAGGATAGCAGCTGTTCCTGATCCACGATCATCTTCTGAAAATTTCTTTTTGAAAAGAAGTGTTGCTAATCCGATTCCGATTGGAGGAACGGCGATAGCTGCTCCTACACCACCCATTAAGTATGGTAATGTATCAACCTGTGTCTGTGCAAATGTAGCTGCTACTTTGTTGATCGGACCACCCATATCAACACCGATCATAGCTCCTAATAATAATCCTAGAGGTGTTTTTGCTGCTCCAGACATACCATTTAGTGATACGGTCATCCAGTTCATAAATGCAGCGATTGGTTTTCCTAAGAAGAATACGATGGCACCACCAGAAGCCAAGGTTCCTAATAATGGATAAAGGAAGATATTTCCGACTGCTTTGTAAGCTGTTGGTAATTTGATTTTCTTTAATGCTTCAACGACATAACCTGCGATAAATCCAGCGATGATTCCTCCGATGAATCCAGCTCCGATCTCTCTTGCTAAGTAAGCTCCGATAAATCCAGGTCCAATACCGGCTTTCTCTGCGATACTATATGCGATATATCCACCTAATGCTGGAATAAACAGTGCAAGACCTGCAGAACCGATCTGGTTAAGCTGTGCTGCGATTCCTTCTGTTGGTACGGCTCCTTTTCCGTTCATCATAACGGATAATGCAAAGTAGATACCACCAGGTACTACGAACAGGATCATGTACGATGTTGCTGTCATTAAGTGTCTTTGAAGATCTTTTAATATTTTACCCATTATTCTACCTCCAGATTTTCAATCAGTGTTTCATATACTTCCTCTTTTGTTCCGTTCTTTAATTTATTACGGAAATCTTCATGCATCATCAATCTTGAAAGTTTTGATAATATCTGAAGATGTAATTCTCCTTTTCCTGCATTGCTGACTGCGATCATGATGATGAAATCTACCGTATCATCATCTGCCCATACAACTGGGTTCTTTGGTTTTGCTACGCAAAGTCCTGTATCGATCGCTCCACTGCTCTTTCCGTGTGGAATTCCGATTCCATAACCAATATGTGTTGAGAATACTTCTTCTCTTGCTAACACATCTTTATAAAACTGTTCCTTGTCTGATAAATAACCTTGTTTGTCGAACGATTCAACCATCTGTTTGATCATATCATCTTTATCTTTTGCTTCAACGTCAAATAAAATATTTTCTTTTTTAATGATTGGCTGCATGTTGTTCTACCTCCTTTTCACATCTGCGGATGACCGCCATTGCATCCTCTGGTGTTCTGCATTCTTTTAAATCTTTGATAAGATCTGTTCTGCTGACCATCCTCATTAATCTAGTAACTACCGGAATATGTTCTTTCTTATCCCGGCTTGCCAGACAGAAGATAAGATTTACTTCTTTTTCTCCAAATCTGACTGGTTGTTCACTGATCAGTAAACTCATACAACTAACCTGAATTCCTGCATTTTCACTACCATGAAGTAATGCAAATACCTCATCTGTCACGGAATAAAATCCTCTGACTTCTATTCCTTCAATGACATTTTCACAATATCTGTCTCCATCATTTCCATGATGTTTTAAAATATCCGTTGATGCCTTCACTGCATCTTTCCAGTCATCAATTTGTTTCACACATTTGATATCATCAACCCCTAGAAGATCACTCAATGTCTTGAATTTTCTAGGCATTTTAACCTCTTTATATCCAAGTTCCTCTTTAATGACTGCCATAACTCGATGTTTATCTTCATCATTTAAAAAATCAAGTCTTCTCTCAATTGCAAAATAATTTGTTAAAACATTTCTTTTCTGCAATCCCAAAAGATCTAATTTAATGTAATCATCTTGATTGAAAATGACATTTACCCTGGCAAATGGTTTATCTACCGGAAGTTCTACGTCGACAGTTGAAATCACCACATCGATATCTTCCCAATCTGTAAAATGTTTGACCTGATATGCAGAGATTGATTTCTTTACAAATACCTGATAACTGTTTAGTAATGCATCTTTCACAACAACTGTTGTTCCATATCCAAACCCACAGATCAAAAGTACGTTCATATAAGAATTTTTCTGCATTCGTCTTAAACTTCCAATAAAATACATTGCCAGATAAATCTCTTCGTTCTCCGTCATATGTGCAAGCAGCTTATCTTTTCTCAATATTTCTTTTAATGCGACATAAACATATTGATATTCGTCTGGAATAAACTGGCTTACATCATCATGTAACTGTACATTTCCCTTGATTCTGTCAACCATCGGCCCGAGATGATTTAACAATCCTTTGATCAATACACCATCCTGTTTGAAATCAATTCTTAAGCGTTCTTGCATTTTATCAATCAGCATCTGTGTAAGATCTGCAATATTGATCAAATTATCTGTTACTTCAAGATGAACGTATTTGTTGGTATATTTTTCAAACCCAGCTAAGATTTCACTTTGCTTATGATTAAGAGTTTTCCCAATACACTTTTCGTAATCTTTGAGGCTATCACCAATCTCACCGGTTTTACCCCATTCATGCTCCGGCAAGTCTTTTTCTTTGATCATATACCATGTAAACGTACAAATATTGGCAACATACCATTTATATGTCTGGTCACTAAAGATCCACCCAGTTTTCTTTAATAACCCATCAATCCATAAAAACAATTCATTCAAATCTACTGGTAAGAACATTTTATAAATCAGATTCTTTATATATGCTTCATATGTCGTTGTTAAATGTGTTTTGTATAATGTTTTGATATGACTTCTGATTTCTTTGCTTCGTACTTCATAAGATTTCTTGGACTTCTCTATTAGATAAAATCCATTTTTATACTCAAGATAAATGTCATCTTCTTCTAATTCTTGTTGTATCTCTTCGATGTCATTTTGTATAGATCTTCTGGAAACCTGTAAAATTTCACTCAATTTTCTAATATTCAGATTTGTTGTGTCAAATAGGATCATCAGACGGAGAATCTTGATTCTTTCTTTAGCTGAAAATACAAATTCATTGTCCTCAAGAAATATGGATAAATCAAGACTTTCCGGTACTTTAAGTTTTCCTTTTGGTAATTTTTCAATCAACGGAAGTTTCTGCAGAGACAACTCGTCATTGATCTTGTCAATATCATAACGTATCGCCCTTGTTGTCTCATCCATTGCCTCTGCGATCTGACGATATCCAGTTTCTTTATGTTTTTCCAGATATTTGATAACATTCAGCATTCTTCCTTTTACCATATGAATCTTCCTCCCTGAAATCTCTCTTATCTTCTGATTTCATAACTTCATCATATAATTCTCCTGCACTGATGTTTTGCCCATTTGTATACACTTAAGCTTTTAATTAAGCTTCAGTATTCATGATTTTTGTTGTAAGACCTTCCATATTAAAGCATCTTACGTGCTTTTCCATTTCTTCTTTTAATTTTTCAATGACAAAACGTTTTCCGTCGATCTTGATTGCTGCAAGATTTTCATATAATTTGTCAATTTCTTTTGCTACATCATCATTTGAGAAAGTATAATGTCCACATAATTCTGTAATCTGTAATTTTGTAGCATCATCTAATGCTTCCAGATTAGACATGTCAACTTCATCTGTTAACCATTTCTTCCATTTCATAGAGTAGATAGAATCATGTGTTAATGCTTCTCTTAAGTTAGATGGATCTTTGATCTGTCCAAGTTCAGCAAATTTGTCTTCCACATCTAATAATTCTAATAATGCTCTTGTCTCAATTGTACCAAATGCTGGAGCTACGTTCATAGCTGTAATTCCTAATGGTAAATGTGCAAGTAATTTTGCTTCGCTTAAGTAATCTCCATTATGTTCTTTTAATCCAACTCCGTATTTCTTAGCAACTTCACTTAATGTCTTGGAGTTTTCATAGTTAAAATGTCCTACGTTCTTCGTAAGTCTTGTTAATGTTCCTGTCTGTCCAACGATGAAAATTGGCATTGGCAGGTTGTGTTCTTCTGTATATTCTTTGATTCGTTTGATGAATCCTTCATAAGTATCTAAGGATGTAAGTCCACCGCTTGTTTCTTCTGTTCCTACTTCATAAGCAATCTCTTTTTCGATTCCATATTCTTTTCTTACCTGTTCGCAATATTCGATCAGTTCTATTGTTCTATTGAATACTACGTCGATATCTACGACTTTGCACATTTCGTCTGGATCTTTTGTTGGGTCAATATGTAATAGATCGAATCCGTTTAAGATATCTTCTTTGTAAGATTCTTTTGCGATTTCCATTGCCTCAGCTTCTGGAAGATGATCATTTCTTTCTTTATCTCTCTGCCATGGTCCACCATGATCTCTGCACAGATAGTATGCATTGTCATATCCGATCTCTTCACAGATTGCTTCGATCTTATCTCTGAATTTCTTCTGATCTGCATGGAATACATAACCACCACCAAATTTGTAAGCATCTACCTGATTACGGCTTGCGATGTACATCAGTGGAAAATCTTTTTCTTTTGAAATCTCTAGGGATGCTCTTAAGAAGTTTTCAGACATTGGTCCGATTCCTAGTAATGTATGTTTTTCATCTGTTGAATTGATAACGTATTTAACTGCTTTTGTAATACTTACCTGTTTTTTCATGATTTTAACTCCTTTTTGCTTTGAAATCAACTTTAAGACTTTTGGCCAATGTCCTTGTTTTTTGTTCCTGTTCCTTTTGACAGTTATATCTTAACTCCGTAAGCAGATTTACATAAGATAAAAGAAAAAGAAGTTTTTTTTACAATTTTTGCACCCCTAAAAATATGTATACAAACAAAAAAGGGCTGAACCTTTAAAAGTCCAGCCCATGATGTATGATTTTTAATATAACGAATCTTACAAAAAGATTATAGATTTGATTCCTAATAGGATCATCTAAAAATCAATTTGTTTTTATACCAGATCAAGGTATGTTTTACCTTCACCAACTAAATCTGCAAAATCACTGTTAAATTTATCTACAGCATTATCTACAACGATATTGTCTAACATTCCATCGAATACATCACCTGCTACGGCTACACCATAAACTGGGATTCTTGCACATTCAAGAATCTGGCGAACACTCTTGATAGAACCTGGTACGATCACTGCATCATATCCATTCACATCAATGATATGCTGCAGGTCGCGTGTAACATCCAGTCCGTCTCCACCAAGGTTGTCAATGCGATTCACATATGGTGCCAGAGCTTTTGCTCCAGCTTCTAAAGCTACATATCCCTGTGTAACATCATAAATAGCTGTTGCATTACAACGCATTCCTTCTGCTGCAAGCTGACGGATTGCTTTGATTCCCTGTGGGTTTGCTGGCAGTTTCACAAAATATTTTTCTTCTTTTTCATCAGCGATGATTTCTTTTAATACACGAGCTTCTTTGATCATATCCTCAGCTGTTGTAGAAACAACCTGACTCATCAGCATCTTGTCCTGACCGATAAACTCACGAACGGAACGAAGCTGCTCTACAGGTGTTTTTCCTGATTTTTTCAGTACAGAAGGATTTGATGTGATACCATCGATTGGATAAATATCTGCTACCTTTTTAATAGTGTCAAAATTTACATCATCAAGATAAAGTTTCATTGTGTTCTCCTTTCCCGGAATTTCCACCGGTTGACTTTTTATTTATTATTTGTTGCCTATAACTTATGCAATTTCAGTTTCAATACCGCGTGCTTCCATAAACTCTTGTGCTTTTTTTACAATTTCATCGATTCCTTTACTTGAACGTACCCATTCATACTCACGGCCAAGACGTGGATATTTATCTACACCCAGTACATGATATGGAATCAATTTAATTCTTGGATTCCCTGATTCTTTCAGAAAATCAGCAAGTGCCTGAAGGTTTTCTTCATCATCATTGATTCCAGGAATCAGCGGAATACGGAAGTACACCCATGGAAGTTTTGCAATTGCTGCTGCATTTTCAAGAATGCTTGTACTGTCCACACCGATAAATCGTTTACTTTTTTCTGGATCCATGATCTTAAGATCCATAAACACCTCATCACAAAGATTTGCTGCTTTCACCAGTACATCCTTACGACATACACCACAAGTTTCGATACAGGTACTGATACCGTTCATCCGTGCTTCTTCAAGAATTGCAAGAGCAAATTCTGGCTGTGTCAGACATTCTCCACCAGAAAGTGTTACCCCTCCTCCGGAAGTCTCATACATCGGAGCATCACTCATAACCTCTTTGATCACTTCGTCTACCGTAACCTCAGTTCCCATCTTCTGCATGGCATCTGCATGACAGATATCAACACATGAAAAACATTTTCTGCACTTTTCCCTGTCAATCTCTGCTTTCCCATCCACAACAGAAATCGCACTGTTTGGACATACCTGCTCACAACGTCCACATCCTGCACAAAAACGTTCTACATGGTAAAGGTCAAAATCATAACCTTGTGATTCTGGATTACAGCACCAGACACAGCTGGCTGGACAGCCTTTTAAAAATACAACTGTCCTGATTCCGTGTCCATCACGGATAGAGTAGTGCTGGGTATTGAAAATTTTTCCACGAATATCCATAGTACTCTCCTTTTTTCTACATCTCCTGTTCCGTACGTTCAATGATCTCGTCCTGAACTTCTTTACCTAATTCAGTAAAGTATGCACTGTATCCGGTAACTCGAACGATCAGATCTTTATATTTCTTAGGGTCAGCCTGTGCTGCCTGTAATGTTTCTTTAGAAACAATGTTGTACTGCACATGGAATCCACCCATCATTGTCAGGTATGATTTGTTCAAAGCTAAGAAATTACGAACATCCTGTTCTGTTGAGAATAATGCTGGTGAGAACTTCATATTTAGAACAGAACCATTACCTGAACGTGTCATATCAAGTTTTGTTACAGAACTCATAACTGCTGTAGGTCCCTTCTTATCACTTCCAGATGTTGGTGAAATTGCATCTGCAAAAGCTTCTCCTGCTTTACGACCATCCGCTGTAGCACCTGTTAAAGTACCATAGTAATGATGTAATGTTCCTGGGAAGAATCCAATGGTGAAGATACCTCCACGAGGGTTTGTATACAGGGCATACTGATCAGAAAGATATGCAATGCCATCACGTAATAAGAAATCTACATAATCTTCGTCATTTCCGTATTTTGGTGCCTGCAGCATGTCATAACACATATCTTCATATCCTTCAAAGTTCGCATCAAGTGCTTCATTTATCTGTTCAATCGTATATTTCTTTTCATCAAAGACAAGTTTCTGAACAGCTGCAAGACCATTGGCAAAGTTCGCACCACCATTTACATTCATACCTGTCCAATTATAACGAGCACCACCTGCTGTGGCATCCAGTCGTTTATCTACACAGTCAGGAATAACTGAGGAAGTGAACACATGTGGAATCATGTCTCGACGATATCCTTCTACAACACCTGTAACCGCTGTAGACATTCGAACGAAGAAACGAATCTGTGCTTTCACTGCTTCAAGATAATCATCCATCGTCTTAAATTCTGCCGGATCTCCACTCTTGCATCCTACCTGTTCACCAGTTCTACGATCTACACCATTTGTAAGTGCCAGATCAGCAACTTTTGGTAAATTGATAGATCCACCTTTATGGATACCCCATCCACCAACAACTGATGGTTCAATACATCCTACATTGGCATAGTCACGTGCTACTGGAAGTGACATACCTAAACGTACCATTGCCTGAATAATGCAGTCATCACCGATCAGTTCTGGGTTTCCTCCACCAAGACTGATACAGTCAAATGCTTTACGAAGGAATTTATATGGTGTACGACCGCCAATACGTACTGCCATCTGAGGGGATTTCAGATATACATCAAGCTGAGCCTGTAAACACATATAAGACAGATCATTTACTGCATCTGCTCCATTCTTATCGCAGCCACCGATCGTTACACACTGGTTTGTCAGATACCCGGAGAAGATTTCAACCGCTGCAGTAGAACGGATCTTATTCATCTCTTCAAATTTCAGCCAAAGAGAATCAAGTAATTCCTGTGCCTGATCCTGTGTAATAACTTTGTTATCAATATCGCGGCGGTAATATGGATATAACCACTGGTCGATACGTCCGATAGAAACTCCAGTACCGTTAGATTCGATCTGCACTACCAGATTGCAAAGCCATAATGACTGTAATGCCTGCCAGAATGTCTGTGCCGGATGTTCTGGTACTGTACGAAGATTTTCTGCCATCATGCGTAATTCTTTTGCACGCGTTGGATCTTCAGCTTCCATCTTTGCAGCCCTTTCATCTGCAAGATCAGCAAAACGATGTGCATATGCGATAACAGCTTTTACTGCGATCTCCATCGCATCTAATTCCATTTTCTTCTCAAGTGCTCCCATTTCATAATAATCAATTGTGTCACGGGATTTTTCGATGTCTTTAAGTACTGCCTCAAGACCATTTCCAAGGATGTATTCATAGTTGATCAGTAAATGTCCTGTACCGTCTGCGTAGTTGATCTGTGTTGCACCGTTTCTTGCTGCAACAAGTTCTTCTTCTGGAACTGCCTTTGAAATATAGTCAGTCAGACATTTTCCTTTCCAGTAAGGTGTACATGCTAAAATCTCTTCACGTACTTCAGGCTCCACGATAAATGGATCAAGCTCACGAGTTGGGAAGTTGTCAATGTCATCTTCAATCCACGCAGCATCGCTCTCTGGGAAAAATACTTCAGCTGCTCGAAGAACTTTTGTAATGTTTCCTGCGATAAGCTCTGGATCACGAATCAGTACTTCTTTCTTTGCAAGAAGATATTCCAGAAGATGAGCTCTTAATAGTTTTGGAGGCATACCTTCATTATTCTTATAAAACTCTGTTGCCAGAACAGCTCTCTCACTTGAAAGTGATGGAACTGCGTCCAACATATTTTCACGTAAAACATTGATACGGGAAAAAATCTTGCTTTCATCTCTCTTGTAAATAGCACTCATTTTGTTTCTCTCCTTCCTTAATAATCAAAGATTCTTAATATCTGTAAATGTTTTGATGAACACTCTTTCTTTCATCTGCCTTTATTATATTGGTGTATCTTGGATTTGTCAAGAACAAACACTAATTAAATTGGATTATCTTGGACTAAATTACAACTTATCTTGATTTTTTCTCCAACTTTTCTTATATTTCGAATAAGAAATTGCAATATCTTTTGTTTTTCAAGGTATGAAAAAGCACATATTTTAATTTTTTTGTAGTTTTTGGGAACTTTTTCATACACTTTTTGAAAATATTGTGGTATAATTTTGATTAATATTTGGATTATGTTGGTTTTTATATTAAAATCTTATTGTAAAACAACATAATAGAAGGGAGTCATTATGAAACAACGCTTTACAACACAGCGACGCAGCCAACTTGTACAAATGGTTGTTAACGAAGGTTCTATTTCTATTACTGACGCAGCAAAACGCTTGGATGTTTCGATTGAAACTGTACGAAAAGATATCATTCACCTTGATGCTCAGGGAATGATCAAGAAAGTCCGCGGTGGTGCTATGCGAATTAAAGAACTAGATATAGAACATCCTGTATCCGAAAAACATTCTGTTAATATAGATAAAAAGCTCGCGATTTCCAAACGTGCACTTGATTTTATTCCAGATGGTGCGTCTATCGTTCTAGATGCCGGAAGTACGCCCATGATCCTTGCAGAACTGCTCGCTAAGAAATCAGGCTATACGATTTTCACAAATTCTGCTCCTGCTCTTCATGCTCTCTTGGAAAGTGATAACGATATCTTTGTTCTCGGCGGTCACTTGCGTAAGAGCAGCGGTGCAATGCTTGGTGCATGGACAAACGCAATGCTTGAGAATATTCATCCAGACATTGCGATCATCGGTACTGATGCATGCACACCTACTGGTCCTATGGTAACACCATATGAAGAAGTAACCGTAAAACGCAACATATTCTCAGTATCACAAAAAACTATTCTTCTTGCAGACAGCACGAAATTTGAAAAGACGGCAGCATTTCTTGTTTGTGACTGGGATGATATTGATGTTCTGGTAACTGATTCTAATGTATCACAAGATGTACTTGAAGAATATCAGAACCGTGTGATGATCACTGTGGCTGATCGTGATTTGACGTAGTCTATCATGTATATGAGAAAAACGAAATAATAGAACAGAGGATCCAGACCAGAAATAGAATCTGGAGATGGACTGGTAGACATTCTGATCGAGACAGACGATCCAGATGCAGGAATCATAATAGAACTAAAATATGCCCAAACATTTCAGGGGCTTTCTAAAGCTTGCGAAAAAGCAATGCAGCAGATTAGGGAACGCCGGTATGATGAACGCTTAAGAAATGAAGGACGAAATGATATTCTTGCATATGGAATTGCTTTTTGCAAGAAAAAATGTAAGGTGGTTGTGGAACGGCTATAGAGAATAAAAAGAAAGCTTTGAGCATTACTCAGAGCTTTCTTTTATTACAAAACTTGATCCTACTGCTACATTCTTTCCTGCACGTACATTTTGCAAGAAAATATCATTTGCCTGAACTACGTTTGAAAGGTCATGTTCTTTAATCGGTGGGGATAAATAGTTTACATCCTGTAGAAACGACTACCTCATCTGGTGTTCCTTCTTTTATCATCTCTGGTGTTAATTCTGTATTTAATTTCACTGTCACACCCTTCCGCTTGAAAATTCTTAATTTTATACGAGAATGCCTTCAGGTATTCATAAAAACATAAAAAAAGATAGAGGTACGAAATGATAGGATTCCATAGGATTTTTTGCAAAATCGCAGCCAACACGGGCACTGTTTGAACGCAGTGAGTTGTGCAGGAGTGTTGGCGGATCAGCGTTTTGCAAAAAATCCGTCAATGGAATTCGTTTTTCGTACCTCTATCTTTTTTTATGTTTTTATGAATACTCAATACATTTCCGTTATGCAAATTAATTTTTCACTTTCGCAATCAACTGATCATTCTCTACATCGATCAAAATCGTATCTTCCGCATCAACCCCATCGCTCAAGATCAATCTTGCAGCCAGTGTCTCAACACTCTTCTGCAGATATCTCTTCAATGGTCTTGCTCCATACATTGGTTCATAACCATGGTCGGCAACATAATTCTTGGCTGCTGATGTTAATTCAACGCTTAATTCTTTGTCTGCTAATCTGCGGTTCAGATCTTTCACAAGTAAGTCAATGATATTTGTGATATTTGCTTTTGTTAATGGCTTGAACATGATCGTTTCATCCAGACGGTTTAAGAATTCTGGTCTGAAATGATTCTTAAGGTCATTCATAACCATATCCTGTGCTTCTGGTTTGATATTGCCATCTTCATCGATTCCTTCTAACAGGTAGGAAGATCCGATATTGGATGTCATGATCAAAATCGTGTTCTTAAAGTCTACCGTCTTACCTTTGGAATCTGTGATTCGTCCATCGTCTAATACCTGTAATAAGATATTAAATACATCTGGATGGGCTTTTTCGATCTCATCAAATAAGACTACAGAGTAAGGTTTTCTTCTGACTGCTTCAGTCAACTGTCCGCCTTCTTCATATCCAACATATCCCGGAGGCGCTCCGATCAGTCTTGCCACGGAGTGTTTCTCCATATATTCACTCATATCGATTCGCACGATATTCTGCTCGTTATCAAATAAGCTTTCTGCCAGTGCTTTAGCAAGTTCTGTCTTACCTACACCTGTTGGTCCAAGGAATAAGAAAGAACCGATTGGTTTGCTTGGGTCCTTGATTCCGGCTTTGGAACGGATGATGGATTCTGTAACAAGTTCCACTGCTTCATCCTGTCCAACAACTCTTTCATGAAGGATCTTATCAAGATGTAAGGTCTTATTTCTCTCACTTTCAGTAAGTTTCGCTACTGGAATTCCTGTCCAACGGGAAATGATCTTGGCGATCTCATCTTCTGTGACGGATTCTCTGACCATAGAACGGTCTTCTTTCGCTACGCGTTCTTCTTCCTCTTCTAACTGTTTCTTCAATTCTGGCAGGCGACCATACTGTAATTCGGCTGCTTTATTTAAATCATAATTTCTCTGGGCAATCTGGATCTCACTGTTTACAGATTCGATCTCTTCTCTTAATTTGGAGACTTTCTCAACGGAAGCTTTCTCATTCTCCCATCTTGCTTTTCTTGCTTTGAAGTCTTCTCGCATCTCGGCAAGTTCTTTCTGTAATTCTTCCAGACGTTCTTTGCTTAATCTGTCATCTTCCTTCTTAAGTGCGGCTTCCTCAATCTCCATCTGCATGATCTTTCTCTGAACTTCATCCAGTTCTGCTGGCAGGGAATTCATCTCTGTCTTGATCATAGCACATGCTTCATCAACTAAGTCGATGGCTTTATCTGGCAAGAAACGATCTGTGATATAACGGTTTGATAAAGTTGCTGCAGCTACCAGGGAACTATCTGTGATCTTAACACCGTGATATACTTCATATCTGTCTTTGATACCTCTTAAGATAGAAATTGTATCTTCTACGGTTGGCTGATCGACCATAACTGGCTGGAAACGACGTTCCAATGCCTGGTCTTTCTCGATATACTGACGATATTCATCTAAGGTTGTTGCACCGATGCAGTGTAATTCACCTCTGGCAAGCATTGGTTTTAACATATTTCCCGCATCCATGGCTCCGTCTGTCTTACCTGCACCGACGATCGTATGAAGTTCGTCGATAAATAAGATAATCTGTCCATCACTTTTCTTAACTTCTTCCAGAACCGCTTTTAAACGCTCTTCAAATTCACCACGGTATTTGGCACCTGCTACCAGTGATCCCATATCCAGTGAAAAAATTGTCTTATCTTTTAACTGGTCTGGCACGTCACCACGAACGATTCGCTGTGCTAATCCTTCAACAACGGCTGTCTTACCTACACCCGGTTCACCGATCAATACTGGATTATTCTTTGTCTTTCTTGATAAGATACGAACAACGTTACGGATCTCGCTGTCACGTCCGATGACTGGATCTAGTTTCTGTTCTCTAGCTCTCTTTACAAGGTCATATCCGTATTTTTCAAGACTGTCGTATGTCTCTTCTGGATTGTCACTTGTGACTTTCTGTCCACCACGAATCTGTGATAACACCTGTAAGAAACGATCTCTTGTAATTCCGTAGGCACGGAATAATTCTTTGACTGCTTTATTTGGATGCTTGATCATTGCAAGGAATAGGTGTTCTACAGATACATATTCATCTTTCATGGCTTTCATCTCGTCTTCTCCGTGAAGAAGTACCTGATTCAAGTCATTACTCATATATACCTGACCACCGGATACTTTCGGTTTCTTATTCAATAACTCCTGTACCTGGCTTAAAAATGTTTCTTTGTTAATTCCCATCTTCTCAAGCAGGCTTGCGATCAGACTGTCATCAATCGTAAGCAAGCTATATAAGAAGTGTTCCTGATCTATCTCTTGATGTCCATGATCGTAGGCGATCTTCTCACACTGATTGACTGCCTCAATGGACTTCTGTGTAAATTTGTTGATGTTCATACTCTTTCCTCCTTTACGAATGGGTATTTATCTATATTAAGATATCCATTTATCTTTTGTTCTATTCGTAATATAACACTCATTATTAGCACTGTCAAGTGGTGAGTGCTAATTATTTTAATTTTTTCGTTTATTTTATTTTCAAACAAAAATGAAGGCAGATCTTCTATATGATATCTTGGAAAATCTGCCTTCATTTCTTCTAATTTTTATATTCTTCTACTTCTTTCAGATATGGAATGGATGGGGCTGCCCCTTGTCTGCTTACTGCAATTGCTGATGCTTTGGATGCGGTATCCATTGCTTCTTTGATCGTTTTTCCATTTAAGATACCTGCAATAAAATATCCGGTATAGGTATCTCCTGCTGCCGTTGTATCGACTGTCTTTACCTTATAAATTGACTGTTCCACATATTCATCACCAGATATACATACAGATCCTTCACTTCCTAAAGTTAATACGATGGTTGCTTTTGGGAATTTCTGATGTAACAGACCACTAATATATTTCCCATCAATTTCTTTTGGTTCTTCCATATCAAGAATCTGCATTGCTTCTATTTCATTTAAAAGAAAATAGTTAATCTGATCTAGTGGAAGTTCTTTTATCTTCTCATTCATTGGAGATGGATTTAAAATGATCTTCATTCCAATTTCTTTTGCTTTCTTTACAATATATGGAAGTTCATTGATCTCATTTTGGATCAGTAAATAATCTTCGTTTTTAAAATGTTCAAAGACTTCATCTACTTGTTCCTTACTGATTGCCTGATTAGCTCCTCCAAATAGAATAATACAGTTATCGCCCTCTTCATCATTTTGTATGATCGCATTTCCTGTTCTTACGTCTTCAAGGATCTTAACAAGATCTGTATTTACTCCTGCTTCTTTTAATTGATCTAACAAAAATAGTCCATCCATGCCAATCGCTCCTGCATGATATGTTTCCATTCCTGCACGTGAAAGTGCAATGGACTGGTTTAATCCTTTTCCGCCTGTATATACGTTCAACTCTTCTGCAGACAATGTTTCTCCTTTTTTCACAAAATGAGAAACTTTATATACATAGTCAATATTTAATGATCCAAATGATAATATTTTCATAGAAACCTCTCTTTCTACAATCCGCTCCATCTTCGATATTCTTTTGCTTCTATCCCAAATGGTTCTAATAGTTTTGCTGCAATATGATACATCATTTCTTCTATGCTCTCTGGCATATGATAAAAAGTCATCATTGGTGGAATGATCCGCACATTCGGAATCATTGCCAATTCCTGAAGATTTCTAAGATGAATCGCACTCAGTGGTGTCTCTCTTGCTGCAAGCACCAATGGCCGTTGCTCTTTGATCGTTACATCCGCTGCACGAAGTATCAGATTGTCTGCATATCCACTGTGAATTCCTGCAATTGTCTTCATACTACATGGGACAATGAGCATCCCTTCCGTCTGAAATGATCCACTGGCTGGTCCTGCACCGATCTCTCTTGAATCCAGAACATGATCAGCAAGTTTTTCAACCTCTTCCACCTTCATTTTTGTTTCATGTTCTAAGGTCAGTTTGGCACTATCTGTCATAACCAAATAAGATTCAAAATCCTTCTGCTCTTGCACCAATTTTAGACACTGGATCAAGATTGGAATTCCACTTGCCCCTGTTGCTCCTATGATCAGTCGTTTCTTCATTCAAATAAATTTCCTTTTCCTATTTGTATTCTGTATTTTATGATAACCAGTATTCCGGATCAACTTCCATAAATCTTGCTCTCTTGAATCGCTCTTTCTGATCATATGGAACAGTACAGTCAAAGATTGTCTTGCATGCAATCCCATGATCTCTGATACTTGAAGAACATGTTGGATCGTTGGATGGATCCAGCGGATGACATCTTACCCCTGGAATCGTGATGATATCTGCATCTCCCTGGAATCTTGTATTCATTGCCCATAATACATCATTCATATCGAAACAGTCGACGTCCTCGTCTACCAAAAATACATGCTTCAGTTCACTGAATGCTGAAAATGCAAGAAGTGCTGCCTGTCTTTGTCTTCCTTCATCGCTGGCTTCTCGTTTCTTAAACTGTAAGACTGCCATGTATTTTCCACCGCCTGCGGAGCCGCAGTATACATTCTGAAGACGTCCCGGCATCGCTTTTTCTACCATTCCATAAATACTTGCTTCTGTTGGGATTCCAGCCATAGATACATGTTCTTCACTTGGCCCGATGCATGTCTGCATGATCGGATTTTCTCTGTGTGTTACCGCTTTGACTTTGATCAGCCAGCACTGTGAACTTGCAGGTCCTGTGTATCCTGGAAATTCTGGCATTGCATAGCCTGTGTGGCTGTTCTGGTCTTCCTGTACTCGGACATTTGGAATCACTTCCCCTTCGATGACATATTCGGCATTTGCAATTGCCATTTCGTTAACTGTTAAGCATTTACAAAGCTCTACTGGTTCATTTCTCAATGCACCTGCTACAGATAATTCATCGTATCCCAGAGGTGTTGTTGGTGCCTCGAAACAAGAACCAATCTCGATCGCCGGATCCACTCCGATACTGATTGAAATTGGAAGTTTCTGTCCTAATTCTTCTGCACGTTCTGCCATTGCTCCGATGTGTCTTGCTCCAGGAGTGAAGAAAATAGAAAGTTCATCTTTTCCCTGAATGCATAATCTGTGGATGGTTACATCATGAACTCCTGTGTCTGGGTGCGTTGCATAGCACATACCCAATGTAATATATGGACCTGCATCATCTGGTGTGTTGGTTGGTGCTGGTACCAGATCATACAAATTAAAGTCTGGATCTTCCACTTTATGAACAACCTGCTGACATGGTGCATCTCCCTGATATTCCACTGGTGCGATCGGATTATCTACGCTATGATAAAGTTTCTTTCCTAATTCTTCTGGTTTACAGTCCAAGAGCGCTGCCACACGCTTTCTGCTTGCTAATACACCGATGGCTACTCTGGCATCTTTATGTCCTTTGACATTATTAAATACCATCGCTGGACCTTCTTTTGTCGGGCGCTTTACAGTTCCACCTGCACCTACATAGCGGTAAACTCCCGCAAGTTCTGCCATTGGATCAACTTCTACATCAGTTTCTATGTACTGCCCTTCCATTTGTTTCAAGCGTTTTAATGCACTTCTTAAATCTCTTACTTTATCTTGCATTTGTCTCCTTCTTTCTTATACTTCTCTTTCTCATTTCCAACAACATAATCCCAATGTTCAAGTACTGCTTTTCGATAACAACAGTTCAATGACATGGCATCAATAGAGTCACAAATTGCTATGAAATGAAAAATGGCAGATGAATTCTTCTCTAGATCCATCTACCATTTCTTCATTATCTTAAAAATATCTCCATTATAAATGACAGATTTCTATCTCATTCTCACCGAATGTCTTACGGATCTTCTCCACAAATAATAATGCTTTCTCTCCATCTCCGTGAACGCATACTGAGTCTGCCTTAATATCAATATCTTTTCCAGTGATCGAAGTCACTTTTCCTTCTTTTATCATACGAATAACTCGGTTGATCGCTTCATCTTCATCTTCGATCATAGCTCCTGGTTTTCTTCGATTCACCAGTGTTCCATCTTCTTCATAAGCTCTGTCTGCAAATACTTCACTGGCTGACTTTAATCCACAGTCTTTTGCTGCTTTGATCATCTCGCTTCCAGATAATCCCATAACGATCAAGTCTTTATCATATTCATAAATTGCTTCACAGATCGCTTTAGACAGATCATAATCCTTAGCTGCCATATTATATAATGCTCCATGTGGTTTTACATGCTGTAATTTCACTCCGGCCGCTTTACACATTCCACCTATCGCACTAATCTGGTATAGTGTATATGCTTTCGCTTCTTCGTTGGAAATCGCCATGCTTCTTCGTCCAAATCCCATCAGATCTGGAAGTCCCGGATGGGCCCCAACTGCGATCCCGGCTTCTTTTGCTCTCTGGATCGTCTCCATCATAACCACTGGATCGGATGCATGATAACCACATGCAACATTCGCTGATGTGATCAATGGAATGATCTTATCATCATTCCCGATCGTGTAACGTCCAAAACTTTCTCCAAGGTCACTATTTAAATCTATCTGGTACATTTAATTTATACCTCCATTTCTTCCGTTTTATCGAATTTAATCTAATTTCAAGAGTCTCTCGATAAATCCTGTATCCGCTTTTCCTTCACAGAATTCACGGTTATTCATCAGCTGATACTGGAAATCAAGGTTTGTATTGATTCCTAATATCACCATCTCATCAAGAGCTGATCTCATTTTCTGTAATGCTGCATCACGGTCTGGTGCGTGTACGATAACTTTCGCGATCATAGAATCGTATTCGGATGGAATACAGTACCCTGTATAAATTGCGGTATCTACACGAACTCCATTTCCAGCTGGCAAATGCAAATGTTTGATCACACCTGGACTTGGCATAAAGTTTTTCTCTGGAATCTCTGCATTGATACGACATTCAATCGCATGTCCGTTGATCTCCACATCTTCCTGTGTAAAACTTAATTCCATTCCCATAGCCACTCGGATCTGTTCAATGATCAGATCTGTTCCCGTAACCATCTCTGTGACCCCATGTTCTACCTGAATACGTGTGTTCATTTCCATGAAATAATAGGTTCCTTTTGGATCAAGGATAAATTCTATGGTTCCAGCATTGGTATACCCTACTGCTTTCGCTGCAAGGATCGCATCGTGATTCATAGATTTTCTGATCTTTTCCGTGATTGCTGGGGATGGTGATTCTTCGATCAGTTTCTGGTGGTTTCTCTGAACAGAACAATCACGTTCTCCCAAGGCTACGACATTCCCATGTCCATCTGCCATGATCTGAATCTCCACATGTCTTGGATTCTCGATGAATTTCTCAATGTACATCGTATCATCACCAAATGCATTGGCAGATTCTCTCTGAGCAGTATTGAAATTGAATTCAAAATCTTCTTTGGATCTGGAAACTCGCATTCCTTTTCCACCACCACCTGAAGATGCTTTTATCATAACTGGATAACCGATCTCATCTGCTAATTTCTCCCCTGTAGCTGCATCATAGACAGGTTCTTTGGTTCCTGGAACAACTGGAACTCCTGCTTCCATCATTGTTTTTCTTGCGTTTGATTTATTTCCCATGCTGTCAATGACTTCTGCACTCGGTCCGATAAATACAATACCATTTTCTTTACATAAGCGAACGAAATCAGCATTCTCAGATAAGAAACCAAACCCTGGATGGATCGCATCTGCGTCCGTATTCTTTGCTGCAGAAATGATACGTTCCATGTTTAAGTAGCTGTTTTTTGCAGGTCCTTCTCCGATACATACTCTTCGATCTGCTAATTGTACATGAAGACTGTCTTTATCTTCTTTTGAATAAACCGCGATACTCTTGATCCCCATATTACGACAAGCACGAATAATGCGCACTGCGATCTCACCACGGTTCGCGATCAATATACTTCGAAACATACAATGCCTCCTTTAGTCTTCAAGTTTTTTTACTTTAAATAATGGCTGTCCATATTCAACTTTCTGTTCGTTGCTTGCTAAGACAGCTTCAATCTCACAGTCATAATCACTTTCGATCTCATTCATTAATTTCATCGCCTCGAGGATACATACAGTCTGTCCTGCCTTGACTCTGTCTCCAACCTTCACAAATGCCTTGGCATCTGGGGATGGAGCCGCATAAAAGGTACCTACGATCGGAGATGTGATGTATGATTCATCTTCGGAATCAATACTTTCTACTGTATCAACACCCTGTGTGGAAACTGACATCGGTGCAGCAGGCGCTCCAACACTTCCTCTTCTGCTCATTTTGATCTTTACATCGCCTTCCTGAATGCTGAAATCAAGCATAGAGGAATTCTCGATGATCTTTACTAATTTCTCAATTTTATCTAAATTCACCGTTTCATTCTCCTTTTCTATTTAAATAGTGTGCTGATTCGTTTTGCAACGAGTCTGCAATCTAATACTTCTTTACAAGGTGTATAAATCTGGCTTCTGAAGTCATTCAGCTCTTTCATCTCATCTGCTAACAGCTTCTGGGCTTCTTCCACTGATACTGCCTGAAATCTTACTTTTTGTTCTGTTTTTCTTTGAACAAGTTTCGGAATATCTACAGAAACAACTGTCGCGATCTTCGCATATCCACCCGTTGTCTGGCGGTCTGCTAATAAGATGATCGGTTTTCCATGACTTGGTACCTGAACAGATCCAAAGGCGATTCCGTCAGAAATGATATCTGAAGTTGTCTTATATGCGATAAATGGTCCTTCTAATCGACATCCCATGCGGTCAAATTCACTTGTTACTGTATATTCTGAATTTAAAAATGTTTCTCGGCCCTCTTTCGTAAACATCTTTTCCTGAGGTCCCATGACAACTCTTAATGTTATCTTTTCCTGATCAAATTCATCAAGATCCAGACTTCTTGATAAATAATATGGCAGATATCTTCGCTTTGCCCTGAACGCAATATAATCTTCATCTTCTAGTTTCCGGCCTTTATATCCACCGATCTGACATTTGATATTCGTAGAACGGCTTCCCATAACTACTGGCACATCAAGATAACTTGAAAATGCAATATATCCTCTTGTTCCAGTTCTTGCTCCACCAAATGTCAAAATATCTCCACGATGCATATAAATTGCTGTATACATCTTGGCAGGTTTTCCATTGATCTGCGGGCGGAAATCTCCACCTGTGATCGAAATGATCGTCTCGGATGTAAATTCAAGTGTTGGTCCTATTAAGGTAAATTCAAGAACTGCTTCATTTTCCGGGTTATCCAGCAGGAGATTTGCAATCTTAAAAGAACGAACATCCATAACTCCGGATACACTAAATCCCTGACTCTGGTATCCTGTTCTTCCAAGATCCTGCACCGTTGTCATCATTCCGCCTTTTAATACACGAATTCCCATAATCTACACCTCCTTTGTATGAATGATACATTCATATGTTCCATTTTCAACCTGTTCTTTGATCTTTAAATACTCTTCTTCTGAAACAGGTACAAAACGGATATAATCTCCAGCTTCAAAAAGAATTGGATTCTCTCGTTCTGGATCATAGGTTTTTACTGGTGTCAGACCAAGTAACTGCCATCCTCCTGGTGAATCAAGCGGATAAATTCCTGTCTGAGAGCCACCGATCCCAACACTTCCTGCCGGAATTCTGATTCTTGGGTTCGCCAGTCTTGGTGTATGAATTCTTTCATCAAGTCCTCCAAGATATGAAAATCCTGGCAAAAATCCAAGCATGTAGATCAAGTAGTCTTTGGAAGAATGAATCTTTATAACCTCTTCTTCCGTTAAACCAGCATTTTTTGCGATATTTTCAATATCTGGTCCGTATTCTCCTCCATAACATACTGGGATTTCAAAAACTCTGGATGTCGATGTCTCTTCATTGACATCCAGTTTTAGTAACTTCTGTAGACGTTTTGTTAATGTTTTGTAATTTACCACCCTCGGGTCATAATTGATCAAGAGACTGGTAAATGCCGGGATCATATCCTGCACACCTTCGATACGCTGCGCTTTTAAAAGATGTACAAAAGCTGTGATCCTTGCATTGATCTCTGGGGAAATTTCCTGTCCAAATTCAATGAGTAAGGCAGAATCTCCCGCAGTACTAATCTTTACTTCTTCCATGTTTTTTCACATAACTCCTTTCGGTCAGTCTGTGCTTCTATGTTTTAAACTTATCTGTTTATCCAGACAATTTTGCTTATGCAAATAATGCACTTAAGCTGCTTAATGATGTAATTCCAAGATATCCTGAAACAACAACTACCACGATTCCAAGAACCAGTAATAATACTGGATGATGATAATCTTCTCCCATAACAGATTTCTTCTGAGATGCGATCAGGCAAACTCCTAATGTGATCGGTAAGATCAATCCATTTAATGCTCCTGCAAGTACTAATAATACCGCTGGCTGTCCAGCAAGTGCCATACATACAGTACTAATCGCGATAAATCCTACAATAAACCATTTCTCATTCTTCTCAATCGTTTTGCTGAATGTCTTAAGGAAAGACACAGATGTATAAGCACATCCAACGATGGATGTGATCGCTGCGCATAAGATCACAAGTCCAAAGAATCTATAACCGATCTGTCCTGCTCCCTGTAAAAATGCATCCGCTGTTGGGTTCGCTGCATCTAATGTATGAGCTGGTGAAGTTGCTGTTGCTACAACCACTCCTAAAACTGCAAGGAATAAGAAGATACGTACGATCGTTGCAATTCCCATTCCCATAACAGAACTCTTATTGATCTCTTTTAAGTTCTCTTTTCCAGTGATTCCTGAATCAATCAGACGATGTGCACCTGCAAATGTAATATATCCACCGACTGTTCCTCCAAGTAATGTAAGGATCGCTGGGAAAATATCTCCCATAGATGCTGTTGGCATGATTGTTTCTTTTGCTGCCATACCAACTGGCGGCTGTACGATCAGGATCACAATAAAGATAACAAGGATCATGATCCCACCAAGGATCTTTGTAAGGTTATCCATAGCATTTAATGCATTCTTTGATAAAAATACGATAATCGCAATTGCTCCCGCAATAAAATATCCAACAGTAGTAGGAATTCCAAGAAGTGTATTAAAACCTAAAGCACCTCCACCAACGTTACCGATATTAAATACAAGACCACCTGCTACAACTAAAAATGCGATCACATATCCAAGTCCAGGAAGTACCTTATTCGCCACATCCTGTCCACGCATTCCAGATACGCACAGAACTCTCCATACATTTAACTGCACGATCGCTGCTAAGATCACGGAGATTAAAATTACAAATCCAAAGCTTCCATGCAGACTATCTGTAAATTTACCAGTTTGTGTCAGAAATCCAGGTCCAATTGCCGAAGTTGCCATAAGAAATGCCGCACCGATCAAAGCGCTTGCACTTTTTTTGTTATTCTCTTTCTTCATAGTAAATAATTTCCTTTCCTTTTCGTAATAATTAATAATTATAACAAAATTTCTGACGATACGCAACTTTAAAGCGTTGATTTGAATAACGTTCAACATACACAACTACTTAAATTATCAATCTTGTAATTGTCCACACTCTAGACTTCTGGTATATGATAAAAAATAAATAAGCAACCGAAAGCACGGCATTGGAATTTTGCCATATTTTGAACAAATTCGCAGCCCAATTGGACGAGTGTCTGAGCTTCAAAGACTTTTGTCTGAAACAAAACTTCAGAGCGAGTTCTCGTAGGAAATTGGGCGGATAAGCGATTTGTTCAAAATGTGAGCAAAATTCCACCGCTGCGTTTTCGGTTGCTTATTTA
>OGQL01000601.1_pt1 | contig 29486 bp, 34 predicted proteins | sample 1553211 | NCBI WGS metagenome assembly OGQL01 (sample SAMEA2579942, study PRJEB22360) | human gut metagenome
TACCCGGTTTGGAACGATACAAAGGAATGGAAAGCCGGAACCGTGGTACAATACGCCAACGATGCGGCGGGCAAACCCTTGTATTGGGTCGCTTTGGTTGATAACGTCGCCGAGGTTCCCGCCGAGGGTTCGACCTTTTGGGAGAAATACAACATATTGTCCGACTATTTGGAGCGTTTGACCCGCAACGGAATTTCCACGGCAGTACAAACGTTTACCCAAATAAAGGGATTGGATAAGGAAACAAAGAACCTATTAGAGCGTCGCACGTTCTTTGATGGTGCAGGACGTATCAGAGCAACCCAACCGAATAATCATAAGTTGGTAGGGTTTGAGATTATCCCGGTGCGGGCGATGGGAGTAACTGCACAAATACACCGTGTAGGCTTGCAAATGACGGGCGGAACCGGGATTGTGAAATTGTATCTATTCCATAGTTCGCAGATTGACCCGATAAAAACGTTTGATTTGAATTTTACGCTAACAAATGGCGGCTTTCAATGGTTTACGTTGGAAGATTGTTTTTTGCCATATATAAGCGACGCAAACAACGCCGGGGGTGCGTGGTTCCTTTGTTACAATCAAGACGATTTGCCCGCCGGGATGCAAGCAATTAACGTGTCGAAAGATTGGAGCGGCGAACCGTGCGGAACGTGTACCGGGTACGGCAATATTGAGGCATGGCGGCAATTGACAAAGTATTTGCAGATTTCGCCGTTTATGTACAACGCACCGGAAACATTCGCCGAATACCCGGAGTTGTGGGATATAGCATACACGATTTACACTAATACGCTAAATTACGGGTTGAATTGCGAAATTACCGTCGGTTGCGACCTAACCGATTTTATCATTGAACAACGGTCGATATTCCAAACGGTAATACAACGCCAAGTTGCGGCAATTGCTTTACGCACGTTGGCAATGAACCCCAACGTAAGGGTAAACCGGAACCAATCCAACGCCTCTAAAATGGATATTTTGTACGAGTTGGACGGGAACGTTGAGGGACGCCCCGGCGGTTTGGGTTATGACCTTAAAAAAGCGTTTGAGGCTTTGCGATTAGATACGCAAGGGATTGACCGTATTTGTTTGAGTTGCAACAACCGGGGCGTTAAGTACCGGACAACGTAATTGCATTATGGCGGGGTTACAATCAATAATTGATTTACGCAACCGGGTTAATACGTTTAACGACGGGTTGACGTCCGGGTTGATTATACGGGAAATAATCGACGACGGAATGACAACGGCGTTTATCATTGATGCCAACGCCGAGGAACAATTATTTGAACAAGGTATTAACCGATTGGGCGTTGACATAATGGATTATCGACCTTATACCCCGCTAACAATAGCCATTAAGGAGGAAAAGGGACAACCGACGAACCGGGTAACGTTACGGGATGAGGGCGATTTTGAGAGTAGTTTTTATTTGGAAGTCGGCGACAAACAGTTTGAAATAAAAGCGTCGGATTTCAAAACGGAGGACTTAATAAAAAAGTACGGGCGGCAAATATTGGGATTGACGGACGAAAATATTGCGGCGTTGATTTGGCAATATATATTCCCGGACTTAATGAAGAAAGCAAAAAACGTATTATATGGCAACGAATAAGAGAACAACCCCTATAATTCCCAACCCGGTTTTAATCGACCGGGTTTTGGGGAACATACAAACCGGGTTAATGGATAACGTCGATTGGTTGGACGTCGCATTTGGGCGGGCGCAACGTATCGCCAAAGTGATACAGGGCAAACGCTATTATACCCCGAACGTATATGCGGGCGGGACGGAATGGAGAGGCGACAATGATTATATCGACGTTTCCCCGGATGCCAATATTGGCAATTTTTCGTTCTTTTGGATAGACGACCCGCAAACGGTCGGTTGGGTTCCCAAAGAGCAAAGCGAGATTAAAGCCCCGTTTTCCCTTATTGTTTGGTTCGATTTGCGCAAGGTTTACCCCGGTCAACTCAACAACCGGAATACCGAGGCGTTGAAGAACGAAATATTGACCGTCCTAAATGGCGGTTTTTGGCTGAAAGACGGGACGATTGTAATAAACCGGATTTATGAGTTGGCGGAAAACGTGTACCGTGGGTTTACGTTGGACGAAATAGATAATCAATTTTTAATGCACCCGTTCGGCGGTTTTCGCTTTGAGGGTGTATTGTCAGTTAATCAACCTTGTAACATTTAACGATATGGTAACTTTCATTATTTGGGTTTTGGTCGTGGCAACCGTGGCGGCGTTCCTGTTGACCCTGTTAAAAAAGTGGGGCGTTATTGAGTACGTCCAAGTTCACGGCAACGACTTTTTTGTTAAGATGTTCAATTGCGGCTTTTGCTTATCATGGTGGGCGGGGGTCGTTTTGTCCGTCCTGTTTGCTATATGCACCGGGAACCCGGCATTGTTATTGGTTCCGTTTTGTTCAACAGTCATAACCCGCATACTCTTATGAAAACGACAAAGATAGGGGAACGGGCGGTTGTGTTGTATGACAGTATCGACGAATTGCCGATTTTGCGATTTCACGCATATAACAAAATGTTGCTTATCGACGCCGGGGTTGGGTCGGATTTGAACGATTGGGATGCGCATATTGAAAAGGCAATTCGGTTTATCCGAAAGGAAAAGCCGGATTTGGCGGAAAAGGAATTGGATAATTTGCGGCAAAACGTTTATTTCGTCCAATCCGCCATATCGCCAAAGTATTTGGCGTTTGCCTGTTTGGTTAAGTCAGTGGACGGAACCGAATACAACGATATGACGGCGGACGGTTTGCAAAAGGTATTGGATTTATTCGCCGATGCGCCGAACGCCGAGTTGACCGCCCAATTGGAAGCGGTCAAAAAAAAAATAGATAAAGAATTGCAATTGTATTTTCCTAAACTATTCGACGACGCCACGGTTAAAGAGTATTACGACCAATTGAAGCAACGCACGATGTTAATGTTGGATGCGATAATAAAGGGGGACGAAAGCGACAAACGAGAAGAAATAGACCATATTACGACGTTGTTGTTGACTTATACAAAACCCAAATCGTTTAGCGGGTCGGATAGCGTGGAAATACAATACGACAAGCAGTTTGAAAATATGTGTTTGATGTTGTCCCAACATTTGCACGTAAACCCAAAATCGTTTACCGTTTTGGAATATTACAACGCATTTGAATACATTAAGGAGCAAGCGAAAAAAGCAAGCAGAAAAAGCCAAAATAAGGCGATTTAAGGTGTTTTATTTTTCAGACGATAAATTATACATTTGAGAAAAGAAAATTGATTGTAGGGCAAATTGCCCGAAAATAACAAAAACAAATAGTCGGATATATGGCAGATAACAACAACCCAATTAAATATTCTGATTTGGTAAGCCCCGATAATTCGATTACTGATTTGATAAAGCAATTGGATGAACTTTCAGACGCATATACAAATGCGTTGAAAAATATTAGGGCGGAAGCAATTCAGTTGGCGGCGGTTCTGCAAAAGGTTTCCGGGGCAACCGAGGACGGCAGGAACACAACCAAGAAAGCCGCAGACGATGCGGAACGTTTGGCACGTGCGCAACGTGATTTGGCGTTTGCAGAAAGCGAGAACGCCAAAAAGTTAGCCGAGTTAAAATTGGCACAACAGGAAGCGAACCAAATTAATAAACTGATTGTGAAAATAAATCAATCCGCCGAGGGTAGTTATAACCGTTTATCGGCGCAATATTCATTGAATAAGATTTATTTAAACAACATGACTAAAGCCGAACGGGAAAACACCGAGGAGGGGCGAAAATTGGTTGCACAAACCAAAGAAATATACGAAGAAATGAAACGTTTGCAGGAAGCAACCGGGAAATTTCAATTGAACGTCGGAAATTATACGGAGGCGTCCGACGCAATTATTGCGTATGGCGACAAATTAAAAGAAACGTTAGGTTTAAATAGCGCATTTGGCGAAAGTCTTTTGGCGTTAGGACGTGGCGGGGCTGAAAGTAAAGCCGTTTTTACAGCTATTGGCGACGGGGCAAAAGCATTGGGAAAAACTTTGTTGGGATTACTTTCAAACCCGGTTTTTTTGGCGATTGCCGGAATTGCGGCGGCGGGTGCGGCGTTTAAATGGTGGTACGATTATAACGCCGGGTTAGTTGAGGCAACGAGATTGACGCAACAATTTACCGGGAAAAGTGGCGATGATTTGAAAGCGTTTAGAAATGAGGTGCAAGCCGTCGCCGATTCATTCAACGCAGATTTCCGGGAAACATTGATTGCAACAAACGCATTATCAAAACAATTTGGTATTTCTGCAAATGAGGCATTGCAGTTGGTTAAGGATGGTTTTTTGTCCGGAGCCGATGCGAACGGGGAATTTTTAGACACGTTGAAAGAATACCCAGCATATTTTAAGGAGGCGGGAATATCAGCAGACCAATTTGTTGCCATTGTTGCCCAAACAAACAAAATGGGTATCTTTTCGGACAAAGGCGTTGACGCAATTAAGGAGGCAAATTTGCGTTTGCGTGAAATGACGACGGCGACGGCGGCGGCTTTGGACGGTATCGGTATTTCGTCGGAACAAGTTCAAAAAGATTTGCAGACCGGAACCAAAACAACGTTCGATGTTATACAAGACGTTTCCGCAAAATTGGCAGAATTGCCGGATAATGCGGCAACGGTCGGGGCTGCAATTGCAGATATATTCGGGGGTCCCGGAGAAGACGCCGGATTGCAGTATTTGCGCACGTTGAAAGATATTTCAACAAACATGGATGAAGTAAAAGGGAAAGCCGGAGTTTTGGCGCAATTGCAGGAGGAACAATTGCAAAGCCAAATTGAGTTGCAAAACGCATTATCCGGGTTGTTTGACGCAGTCGGAGGAAATTTTGAAACGTTGACAACGCAGGCAAAAGTTTTTGTTAACCAAGGATTGACGGCGATAATAAAAGGGGTTATTGATGTTGTCAATTACTTGATTGAGTTATACAATGAAAGTGTTTTGATACGTGCAATTTGGAATGGGATTGTTGCCGGATTCAAAACAACATTTGATACGTTGGGAAATTTGTTTGGATTCTTTATTGATATAGTCAAAGCAACCGGAACCGCATTAAAGGGGGCGTTTACGTTAGATTTTGACGACGTAAAAAAAGGATTGGCAGATTATGCAGCAGCGTACGGAAATTTGGTTAAAGCCCAAGTTAAAGACATAACAGAAAATTTCCAAGAGGGTTTGGAGGGTATGCAAAAGAAAATAAAACCGTTAACAATCCCGGTTTCTGTTGGAGATACCCCGACGCCACAAACAGACAATAAGCCCGTAACGACACAGAACCCAACCGTAACGCCAAGGGGTAAAAGCGATGCGGAAAAGGCAGCAGAACAGCAAGCAAAACAAATTGAGGCGGCATACAAAAAGAATTTGGAAGCAACCCGAAAATTGCAGGATGCACAATTGCAGCTGGAAACCGACGAATGGGCAAAGCGTCGCCAACAAACGCAATATCAGTATTCCCGCCAAATTGAGGATTTACAACACCAATTGCAGACCGAAAAGGATTTGAACGAAACCGGACGTCAAGCGATAAACGCCACAATTACGGCGTTGGAACAGCAACAAACCGAGGCGTTATTGAAAATCGAACAAGACCAACAATTGCAGGAATTAGCGTTACAGAAAGAAAGCATTGAATTACGTTTGCAAGCAGTCAAAGAGGGAAGCGAGCAGGAAAAACAATTGCGGATGCAGTTGTTGGAAAACGAAAGACAAACCGCATTATTACAGAACCAACAGAAACCGACCGGGCAACAGCAGGACGCCGCGGCGATTAATGCAAGTTTTGACGCAAAGGGAGCCGGAATTGCGGACGAATATTTGCAAGCGCAATTACAGATATTCGACCAACAACAAGCGTTGGCACAATCGGAGTTTGATTTGTTGAGAAATTCAGAAGCCCGGAAAACTCAATTCCGTTTGCAAGCAGAAAAGGAACGTTTGCAAAAGGTTTTAGAATTAAATCAGCAAGCCGCCAATAAATTGTCTGATGTTGAGGTACAAACAATTCAAAACACTATTAAAAAAATAGACCAAGAAATTGAGCAATCCAAAGGGAAGGAACGAGGAACAGACATTTACGGTTTGTTTGGGCTTAATTTGGACGACGACCAAAAAGAGGCAATTAATACGTCTATGCAATACGCATTGGATGCGTTAAATACATTCACGGCGGCACGTGTTGCCGCAGCAGATGCAGCCGTTGAGCAAGCGGATAAAGAGGTTTCCGCCGCACAATCGGCGTTGGATGCAGAATTGGAAGCAAGGGCAAACGGGTACGCCAATAATGTTGTACAAGCGCAAAAGGAGTTGGATTTAGCAAAGAAAAACCAAGAAAAAGCGTTGAAAGAACAACAGAAAGCGCAAAAACAGCAGGCAGCAATACAAACATTGCAGCAAATCGAAAACATGGTAACAGCAACGGCGCTGATATGGTCGCAATTAGGTTTCCCGTTTGCAATACCTGCAATTGCCGTAATGTGGGCGAGTTTTGCAGCGTCTAAAATCAAGGCGGCGCAATTGGCAAAACAGACCGGAGGAACCGGAGGAACGGAAACATACGGCGACGGTACCGTTGAACTTTTGGAGGGCGGTTCCCACCAATCCGGCGACGACGTGGATTTAGGAACCAAACCGGATGGAACCCGGAGGCGTGCCGAGGGCGGGGAATTTTTCGCCGTTATCAATAAACGTAATTCCCGCCGTTTCCGTCGTTTAATCCCGGACGTAATAAATAGTTTGAACCGGGGAACATTCCCCCAAAAGTACCTTAATGCCTACAATACCGACGGCGTTAATGTAACGGTTCAACAAAATAACGCACCGGATTTGCGGGATTTAAAAGACGATGTAAGGGAGATTAAGGAACAAAACCGCCGCCGTCGTTACGTCGATGGCAACGGCAATGTTATTGAGGTTTACAAGAATTTGACACGTAAAATTAAAAATTGATATGGACCCGATTTATAGACATTCATTTGTAAATGCGTTTTTAGCGAACGGGGCGATAAGTCACACAACCGGGAGCATAAACGGGAATAGTACAAAGTTCTATTATACCCGTACTTTTGTCCCGGTTGGGAATGTGTACCCCCGCAAATTGTTTCAGAATTTCACCACGCTATCCGGGGGCGCATTTTACGATAGCAATAAAAAAATTATCGGCGGTTGGGGGAGCGACCCGTCCGCCACAAATACGGAATTTGACATACCAAGCAATGCCGCATATATCCGGTTTAATGTAATCAAAGCGCATTACGCCAACGGGACGGCATGGTTGAGATTGGGAACGTTGGACGCCCCGAACGTCTTACAAGGTCAAACCGTGCATCCGATTTATAAGGACGATTTGGCAAAGGAGTACGAATTAGAAACCAACCAACGGTTTTATCGTGCCAAATTATCCGGCAAAATTACCTTTGTCCGGGATGATTACGACTATATAAACCGTCAATCGTTCGACAATGAATTTTTGTATTGCATTGAAAAGAGCGACGACGGCGGGCGTACATGGTTCCAATACTTTCAAGGCAAGTTTATGAAAACCGATTGCACGTTTACCGATTACGATAAAAAGGTTGTTGTACAACCGGACGCAATCGACGATTATAACGACGTGTTGGCGGGATTGGAAAAGGAATACAATTTAATAACGTTAGCCCCGACAATCCAACGGATAACGATAAACAAGCGTCCATTAATTCAAATATACGTTCCGGGGGATAGTGTTGTTTCTTGTTTTTTGGGCGGTACGAATTGGGAACAAGACGCAAACGCCACGACCGACCAAAACGCATTAGTACAAACCTATCATTTTGCTTTGTGCAATATGTTGAAAGAAATACAAATTACGCCCAACGGTTCCCCGACGGTAATATCCGGGCTTTATACCGGACGAATGGCGACGGGTACAAGTGCGGACGTATTCGAGGGGAAATTATACCCGGAATTGAATGTTAATTATTATATCTATATTTCACAACAACAAATAAACGGGGGGTTGCCGTTTGGTATTGCTGTAGTTGAAATACGGAAACAATCCGACGATACGGTAATGTTTCGTTATACAAAGGTTACAACGTCGCCTTTTGATACATTGGAGTTTGATTTAACCGCTGTTGAGGGTTCCGGCGCAACGGGTACAATGCACGCCGATATGAAAAGTTATAATATATACGCCCGGTATTTGTGCGACGTGGAGAAAATCGACGACCTTGATACATCTCCATTGCCCGCCGATGATATAGTTGATAATAACCGTAATTATAGGCGTGCGATTGGTTACGCAATCGACGTGGCGTTTATTTCAAACAACTTTTCAGATACCCCGACCGAGTGGGGATTAGCGGACAACGGAAAGTATTTTGCGCCGCCCTATCCCATTTTCGGACAAACGTTTTATCCAATCGCCCGGTCAACGTGGCGTTATGCGTCGTTATGGTTTGGGTTTTATTTGATGGATTGGATATTAGAGAAAAAAGCACGAAAAGCATATACTTTGCGGGATGCGTTCCCGGTTGCGTCTTGTATATCCGTTTTGCTCAATCAGATTGCACCGGGTATAACACACGCAGCCACGGCGGAATACAGTCAATTTTTATACAGCGGTAACAACCCAATATCCGGGTTGAATTTCCGTTTGCTTGTATCACAGAAAACCAATATTATAAACGGGGAATATCAGCAACCCGCACAAAAAGCCCCGACGACCTTACAACAATTTACCAATATGTTACGGGATTGTTTTAAATGTTATTGGTTCATTGAGGACGGCAAATTTAAAATCGAACATATCCAATATTTCCGCAATGGCGGTTCCTATTCCGGCGGGGCTATATTAAGCCACGATTTGACAAAGGAATTGAATTTGCGCAACGGGAAACCGTGGGCGTTCAACACGTCGGAATATTCGTTTGATAAGGTCGATTTGCCGGAACGTTACCAATTTGAATGGATGGACGACGTTACGGCGGCATTTGAAGGGTTGCCGATACAAGTAATAAGCAAGTATGTAACGCCCGGAAAGGTTGAGGAAATTAATATATCAAACTTTACGTCCGATATTGATATGATGTTGTTAAACCCCGGCAATATGAGTTCGGACGGGTTCGCCTTGTTTGCCGCCGTTTCGCCAACGTCCGGGTCGCAATGGATATTACCATTTACCCGCCAAACTATTAACGGGGTCGAATACTTTTTGCAAAACGGATATTTGGCGTTTATCAATCTGCAATCCCCGTATTGGTTATATGATTTACCCGCCCGTCGTGTATCAATAAACGGTTCCGAGGTTTACGCATACGGTATTGAGAGAAAGAAGAAACAAACGTTTAGTTTTCCGGCAAATGACGACCCAAACCCGATGCAACTAATAAAAACGTATATCGGTAACGGTCAAGTTGATAAATTAAGCGTAAATTTGTGTAGTCGAAACATTAAAGCAACGTTGAAATATGATACAGAATAACAACATAAGCGTTTTACCGTGGTACACGTCAATAGAGCAGCAGAATCACCGTAAAAGTTACGCATACGGGCAAATATACCCATTGTTCGCACCGGCTGATAGATTGTTACCGTTTCAGATAATAAGAAACACACGGTCAAACAATGTTACGTCAGTGGTATTGTATGAAAAGACCGGAAAGCAAGTTGCAAACATAACAACGTACATGAAAGAAACCGGATTGCAGATTGTCCGGTTTCAAACGTTGGGATATGATGTAATATTATACCCGGCAATATTACCCATGCCGTTAAATCAGTTTGACGGAATTTATTATTTGCGGTTATATGATGGCGTTCAAACGTGGTATTCTGAAATGTTCACGGTCGTACAAGATTTTTCCGGTTACTTAAAAATACAATGGTGGGATATTGAAAATTTGGTATTTGACGCCGGGCAAATAGTATATAAAAACCCGGATTTCAAAAATACGTTGTACCTTTGTACAGAGTTGGGAAAACCGGATTATGAATTTGAAGAGGACGGCGAAGAACGGGACGGGTATTTTTTCCCGGAAAAACAAATATCAGTCAAAACGTTTAAATGTACCATATTGGCACCGGAGTTCCTTTGCGATGTTATGCGTTTTATCCGTATGGCTGATTACATTCATATAACGGATAAATACGGCAGGGAATACGATTGCGATACGTTTCTAATTACCCCAAAATGGCAAACGCAGGGCGATTTGGCAAGCGTGGAAATTGAGTTTAAGACAAACACAGTTGTAAAGAAAATCGGGCGTGGGTATATATTGGAAAACAAGGGAGATTTCAACAGCGATTATAATAATGATTTTAACAGCGATTAAAAATTTGAATTATGGAAAATTATGAACAATTAAAAGCGGCGGTTTCGAACGTTATTAAAACGAACGGAACGCAAGCAATTTCCGGGCAAGTGTTGCAAAATACTTTGCTTACAATGATTAATAGTTTGGGGAGTAATTACCAATTTGTAGGCATTGCGGCAACAAATACAAACCCCGGAACACCCGACCAAAATGTATTTTATATTGCGGGGGAGGGAACCTATACCAATTTTGCAAACATTAGTGTAAATAGGGGAGAATTGGCGGTTCTAAAATGGAATGGCGCATGGAGTAAACAGACCGTAAAAGTTGGTTCATCCCTAAATGAACTAAATATTTCAACATTATACCCTACAAATGGCGAGGGTGGAACTAATAAATACACGCTTGCAGGGGCAATTGCCCAAGTTCCGGACGAATACAGAGTGATAGGTTTGAAAGTTACTTTTATTAATGAGAGTAATGAGAATGAGAGTTGGGAATATTTAAAAGGGAACTGGGGTATTGGTAATTTTTCCGAAGTTGGCGCACGTACAATATTGGGCATACAGAATAAACTAAATGCCATTTATCCAAACGAGATAAATTCGTTCAACAAACTTGACAAAAACCAAATGGTATTGGATAAGAGCATTAATATCACTACTGGTCAAGAGTATGTGTTGAGCGGTAAATTTGCAAGCCCTTTTTATGCTGTTAAAGGATTTGAATATCTTTACAGTCAAATCTATACAACAGGTCGTATATATGGATATGATGCAAATTTTAACTTTATAGAGATACTTACTGTTGACGTTGCTTTAAATAAGTATACTGTACCATCTAATGTTTATTATATAAGATTATCTGGTAATACAACAACTATGGATGATAATAGTTTCTTTTTGTATTTAAAAGAGTATTCAAAATTCGTAGAATACGGAATTACCGAGGATAAATTATATACTGATGAACAGATAAATGGCGTTGTTGCTCAATTAGATGATTTTGAATCTCTTACCACAATCAGAGATACAAGTAATCAGTTTGTCAATAAAATAAACTCTGTAACAGATTTTATAGAGGGATTTTATATTGATGCATCAGGAGTTTTAAAACCACTTGATAATAGAGCATATTCAGTATTAATAGATTTGTTAGGTACTACTAAATTTTATTCATCCGCTTATGCTTATGGTACAATCTATGGCTATGATGAGAATTTTAATTTTGTAGGAGCTATATCCAGTAGAGATGGCACATATTTAGTAGAAGAAGGTATTAGATATATAAGAATATCGCTGAATAGTAAAAATTATAAAAATAGTATTTTTATCTACACAAGAGAAGAGGATTTGTCTGTTAAGACAAATATATACAATGCTAAATATTACGATTATGGTATTACATATACTGATATTTCCAATAGGAAGGAATTGGATGTAATTCCGACCAAATTGGATAAATTTTATTCTATGTATATCAATTCTATTAATATTTTTAGTCAAGAATTGATTCAAGAACAAGGGGCCTTTATTGACATTTCTGATGGTGTTACGATTACAAAAAGTGGAGCGACAGCAAGGCAGTCTTATTCATTTTTCATGCCTGTAGTTGGAGGGCAAAAGATAAGTTCAAACATACCATCGTATGGCGCTATTCTGATGTATGATAAAGACAAGAGCTTTATTGGTACTATTCCATCATCAGCTTGGAAACATGATGCTAGGACTGAGAATTATGTAAGTAATACTATTTTAAATAGTAATGCAGCATATATAAGGTTCAATTTATTAATAGCTCAATATGAAATTGCTTGTTTAGCCATAGGTTTAGATGATATTCATAAGATTTATGGATTTGGTGATGTTTTTGATATACGATTTAAACGTAGAGGGAAAAAACTTGTTACCATAGGCGATTCCATTACATATCAAAGAACTTGGCAAGATAGATTATGTGAATTGACAGGTATGTGGCATAATCCTAAAGAGATTAGAGGCGCAGATGAGAGTGTTAAAACAGAAGGATACGGTTATATTCTTTTGACTTCAGATTTAGCTGATACAGATACATATTACGAAGATGTAGCTGATATTACTAAAACAGAAGAAACTGTTGTTGATGGATTTGGGTATGCTCATCCAATATGGACTGATGCCAGTGGAAACAAGTATAGACAACCGTTTAGAACGGCAGAAGGTGGTGAAACTGTTATGCCTGTAAAAGAAACATCTATATATTCAAGGGCTTCTGATAGCAAATATTACAAGGGGGATGTTATAATTGTATTCGGTGGTGTAAATGATAAAGTAGCTTATGTTACCAATTATCCAACAAGAGGAGGGTTTGGTGCAATACAAGGTATAACGAATCTTAAAACAGATGCGGAGGACAATACAGGGTCTACCTTCGAAATATATACAGATAACGAGAAATTACAATCAATAGGAGATTACAGCGAAGTAGGTGAAACTACAGGTGTGCAGAAGTATAATTATACTTTTAGGGCATGTTTTAGAGGGTTATTGAAAAAGGTGGTTGATGCTAATCCTAACGCTGAAATTATAGTCGTAGGACCATATGCGACAATGATTAAAGGTAATGATTATATAAATAGAGATTATGATTATCTAGCTGTTGAACAAAACAAAGTCATAGCAGAATGTGCAAGAGAGTTCAGCTGTCAGTATATAGATTTATTCCCTCTGTTTGGGAGATATAATGCTACTAAATACTTAAAAAACGAACATGTTTTTATTCATCCTACTACTGTTGGAGGTACCAAGATAGCAGAATATATTGCTGCATTAATATAAATATATACCCCCGAAACTTGGGTAAAATAGAATAATTATAAGTAAAATGAAAAAAGTAATTTACAACAGCAAATTAGCCCACGCAATTTTGTGGGCTAATTACACAACAATAACTTTAACGGCTTTTGTGTTTACTGAATTTAAAGACAAAACCGAAATGCCTCAAAGTGTACGCAATCACGAATGTACGCACGCCCGTCAGTGGATAGAAATGTTTTTTGCCGTATGGGTAATAATGTTTATATTGCAATTGATATTTAATATTTCGGCATGGTGGTATATATTGCCGTTGTTTTCTTTTTATATTTGGTATGTTTTGGAATGGTTCTTTAAATCATTGTTCAAATTAAAGAACGCATACAAAGACATATCATTTGAAAAAGAGGCTAAAGCGTCAGAAAACGACAATTGTTATTTGGAAAATATGGGTTATTTTGAATGGCTTAAATATTATGGGAAGAATTTTTAATTGGGAACAATGGCGCATAATTGGTATTTCAGCAGTCAGCCCCGTTTTGGGATATTTGACACCGACAAAAGGTTTTGTTTATGCGCTGGTAGTAATGTTTGCTTTTAACATTTGGGCGGGAATGAGGGCGGACGGTGTGGCGATTGTGCGATGCAAAAACTTTTCGTTCCGTAAGTTTAAAAACGCATTGTGCGAATTTCTGTTGTATCTATTTATCGTGGAGGCGATTTTTGTAATAATGAAAAATTGCGGCGATGAAAATGCGGCGGTTATCGTGGTAAAATCACTAACATACGTGTTTATGTATGTGTATTTGCAAAATGCGTTCCGCAATCTGATTATTGCGTACCCCCGGGAATTGGCATTGCGTATTATTTACCATGTTATCCGTTTGGAGTTTACAAGGGCTTTACCGTCGCATTTGCAACCGATAATTGACAGATTGGAAAAAGAATTTGGGGACGACCCCGACAAAAACAATAAAAAGAAAAAAGATGAATAAACAAAGTAATATGTTTAACCCGGTGCGGAGCAATCCGCACCACAAAATTTTATTATTATGGCAGGAATGAAACAATTATCAGCGGGCAGCAGCCAAATTTTAATGATGATGTTCCGGGATAAGAACAACGCCCCAATTAAGGCGGATTCCGTACACGTCAAAGGTTCAATTTTTACCGGGGGCGGCGCACCATTTGAGTTTGAGGTAAACAAAGGGGTTTGTACAAATTGTAAGGTTCAGAACGATATGTTGTTGTTTAATATCGTTCCGCTTTTGGGTTTGGGGCAAATGCAGGTTTATACGCAAACTTTTTTGGGCGATGCAAAAGCAATAACCGGAACATACATTTCAGAGAACCAACAGAAATTGGGCGTTGAAGTGGTTCAGAAAGGTACATTCCTTTCAGATAGGCAGGGCGCAATGTGGGTTGATGTATATTTGCCAATAGAAATTAATGATGCAGCACAAATTCCGTGGGTTCCGGCAGGAGCGGACGAACAATGGATTAAAGATTATTTGGATAAGTATGTAAAACCCCGGCGTTTGCCGCAACGCTGGCGGCATTGGGCGGGGCAAGCAAAAACCTTTCAAATGTTGATGCAAAAGACTTTGAGAAAAAAGCAAAGGACGGTAATTTTGCTCAGAATGATTTAGCGGACGTAGATTTGGCAAAACTCAAAGAAAAAGGTTTGGCGGCAGGATTGGCAGACGCAAAGAACCCAATAAGCCCAACAGAGTTTGACCGTATGATTAAGCAAAATGCGGCTTTTATTGCATTGTCTAAAACAGCGCACCCGGCAACAGCAGGAAAGACAAACGAGCAGATTAAGGCGTTATTCTATGCCAACCGCCAAGAGGTACAAAAGGGGGTAAATCTGAATACAGACCCGTACAACAAAAGTACAACTTTGTTGTTGGTTTATCAGATGAGCAACAACCAAACAATTCAACAGACATTGCCGCCCGTATCGGATAACCGTATTATCATTTTGGAACTTATACAAGAACCGGGGGTAGCCAATTACAAGGCAATAATTAGCCCGTCAGCCGGAGAAAGTATTGATGGGGCAAATACACCAATAACCGTTACAAGCAATGGGATTGCAGGTATTTTTTTTGCCTATTCAGAACGAAAATACGTGGGATTTTATTCCGTGGTATAAAACTATTGATAGCAGCCTAACAACAAGCGATGAGCAGGGAAATGGTAATAACAGATAGTTCGCATATTTCGGAAAAATATTTGGAGTATCAGAAAGACTATGCAAAATTTGTTGTTATGACCCCGGCAGGCGATGCAAGTTACCGATATACGTATAACAAGACCGCAGGAAATATACCTTTGGGCATTAAAAAGGGTTTGGCTTTGGTTAGCAATAATAACGCATGGGCAGACCCCGGAGCGTCAGACCCTAACAAAGTTCAAGGAGATTTATTGGCTGAGGCGGACGGAATTATAACAATTCAGTATTCCGGGCAAGCATATAACGAAACAAGCACAATTAATGAAGCCAATTTTTGGGCTGCAAAGGTTGCGCCGGATGGTTCATTAACGGAAGTTCCAAACAGCCGATATTCAACAACCATTGAAGCAAACAGAAAGATTGCCAAGAACATTCAGTCTAAAAGTATATCATTCCCAATTCAGCAGGGCGAGTCAGTTAGATTTTTGGCTAATTCAAACATTGATGATGGCTTTTATCTGCAAAGCGGAACAGACGGAAAACCTTTGTTTGAGGTTATTATAAACTTCAAAGAAATGGTAGGTATGCCGTTTATACCGGATGAGTTAGAAAAGGGGGCAACAGAATTTTATGAATAATAACCGGGGCGAAAAGCCCCATAAAACAAAATAAAAATGGATAAGATAATTATATTAGATGCCGGACACGGCAATAATACAGCCGGAAAACGTTCCCCCATTTGGGGGGACGGTTCCCAATTGTTAGAATGGGAGTTTAACCGTGATATTGTACGCCGTATTGCGGCGATGTTGAAAGTAGAGGGAATAAAGTTTGAAATTTTGGTACCGGAGGACAACGACGTATCATTGCCGGAGCGTTGCCGCCGTGCAAACGTTATCCATGCGGATTGCGGCAACAACGCCGTTTTGTTTAGCGTTCACGGGAACGCCGGAGGCGGCACCGGGTGGGAATGTTATACCAGCGTAGGACAAACGAAAGCGGATGCAATCGCAACCGTACTTTGTAATGAGGCGGAAAAAGAGTTTGCCCCGGATGGTTGGAAAATGCGCTTTGACCATACCGACGGCGACCCGGACAAAGAAAACCAATTTTACATTCTGAAACATACGGTTTGCCCGGCGGTATTATCTGAAAACTTTTTCATGGATACCGAAAAAGATTGCCGTTTTATGTTGTCAGACGCCGGGCGTGAACGTATTGCAAAAATTCATTATGAAGCGATAAAACGTATCTTATGAAAAAATATTTAATAATAGCGGCAATTGCTTTGGCGGTTTCCGCCGTTGTCACTATATGGGTGCAACGTTCCCGGATTAATACGTTGACCGGGGAAAGGGACAAATACAGAACCAACACGGAAACGTTATTGCAGGAAGTTTCCCGGTACCAAACGAAAGATAGTTTGAACGCCGCCAAAGTTGGGGTTTTGGAACTGAAATTGTCAGAGTTTGAAAAATACCGGGCGAGCGATGCGGCGTTGATAAAGACGTTGCAGACAAAGAACCGGGAGTTGGAACGGGTTACAACAACCCAAATGGAAACAATCAACGAATTGCGGGCAACCGTCCGGGATAGTGTTGTATATTTGCCCGGCGATACGGTTACGACCGTTTTACGATGCGTCGATATTGTCGAACCGTATTTTGAGTTGCACGGATGCGCCACGCCGGACGGACAATTTACCGGGACGCATATAAACCGGGATAGTCTGTTGATTGTCGAAACGGTGCAATACAAACGTTGGTTAGGTTTTTTATGGAAAACAAAGAAAATCAAAAATCGGCAAATTGATGTTGTAAGCAAGAACCCGGCAACAAAAATATTGGGCGTTGAGTTCGTAACCATAGAAAAGTAACTTTTATTGTTCATAATACCGGGAAACGGGGATTGTAACCAAGCGTTGCAACCCCGTTTTTGTTTTTGCCCGTTTTTAGCCCCGTATTTCGATTATTTTGTTTGAATGGATAAAGTACCCACCCCGGCAAATAAAGTGGCTTAAAATGAAAATTCGCCAAAAATAACTTTGCGGGGAGCCAAAAGAACCGTTTTTTGTCCGCAAATCGAAAATAAAAGAAAATTCTTTTGGTAGTTAAAATAAAATGCCCTATCTTTGTGCCATGTTAATAAAACGACCGGGCGTTTTCCCGGCAACAAAAAGAGCGATACAATGAAGCCCGAAGATATTTACAACGGTTTGGAATATACAACAAAAGAAATTAACCGTAATTTCAAAATCAAAGTAAACGGCTTGTTCAACGGCAAAAAGATTAACACGTTGGTTGGCGTTTCCGGTTTGATTAAGTTAATAGGCGTTGAAATGGCGAACAAATTATTGCGCCGTGCTTTCCGTTGTGTCAAAGACGCCGAACATTGTAAGTTGCGCCGGGGTTTGAAAATATCCTTTTATTATTACTAATCCGACCGGGCGGGTTCCCGGAACCAAATAAATTTCAAATATGGAAACAAAGAAAAGAACACAGGCGACGGACATTGCCGAGATTGCAACCAAGTTAGACGGCAAAGTTAAATTTTCGTCAATCATTTACAGCCAACAAATGTTGTCGGAGAAATACCGGGAAACAGGGGTAAACGATATGTATTTTATCGGCAAAAAATTTGGGTTGTGGTTTTATACAAGCCGGGCGGCATTAGATAACCTTTGTTATCTGCAAAACCCTAAATTCCCGACGTGGGTATTGTGCGAAAATTCATTGAGTTTGTACGAAATAAGATAATACGGATATGGACGCAAACAAGTTAATCGGAAAAACATTTGCTTACAAAGGTATTGGCAATATGGTTTATATCGTAGTTGTTCAAGCATTGGAGCCGAAAGGCGAAAGATACGACGCCGATAGTTATATAGGCAAACAGACCCTTATATTTCCCAATGGGAAAAGTATGACGCAGGATTGGGCGTGTGTCCGGGGCGCATTTGAGCGTAAGAAACGCCGGGGCGAATTGAAAGTATTAAGATAATAACCCGCCGGGGGTTCGTCCCCCGGCACAATAACAAAGATTATGACAAAGTATATTTTGAGCAAGAAAGCGAAAGGCAAAAAAGTATCAGTACACCGTTACCGACGAAAAAGGCAACGTTATTTCAACAAGAACGTCCGCCCGTGATTATGTGGCGTGTACCGCCAACGGCGAATTTTATTTTGGGCGGTTGGATTTAATCGGCAAAGGCGACCACGGCAAAGGGTTGAGCCGCACGACGGAAATATTGGCAAACCCCGAACGGGCGTATAAAAAGCAAGTTGCGTACTTTGTGCCGTCTTTTCGGAAAGAATGGATGGAGGAGAACCCCGCCGACGAATGGATTGCCCGGAATGTTAATTGGGCGACCGAACGCCAAAAGGAATTAAACGCAATCGCATATTTACAGCCGGGGGAATAACCCCGGCTTTGCCTGTTATGGATATACGATTGACAGAGGAACAACGGGAAATATTGAGCGGTCGAATTTGCCCGTATTGCCACGTTCCGACCGAGTACAAAAATAGTATTGAGGTTTACGGCGTTGATTATGGAATGATTTATTATTGTCCCCAATGCGGGGCGTATGTGGGTGTTCATAAGGGAACCGACCGGGCAAAGGGTCGATTGGCAAACGCCGAGTTGCGCCGATGTAAGATTGAAGCGCACCGATATTTTGATGAGTTGTACAAACGTGGACTAATGAAGCGATGGGAGGCGTACAAATGGTTATCCGACCAATTGGGATTACCCCCGGAATATACGCATATTGGAATGTTTAACCCCGAAACGTGCGCAAAGGTCGTGGACGTTTCAAAAAAGTATTTATTAACCATGCGATTTGCATTAAGACGACAGGATAAAATAAAAGCGCATTTTGAACCCAACGGGGACGAAATGTTGAACCGGATAAAAGAGAGTTTAACCCGGTTTTTTGCCGCCGACCGTTCGGAGTTCCCGGAGGGATACCGGGAAATTGAGGACTGTTTTAACCAATTGCCGGGGGAACCATACCCGACTATTGCAGTAAATGACGTTGGCGACCCCGACCGAATGATTGAATTTTATGTTACCGGGCAACAATACGACGTTTACCATTTGGCATTTAAGGGATTTATAAAGGGTTAAGATTATGGGAACGATAAAAAGGAAATGCAATAATTGTGGCAAAGAGTACAACGCCGATACCCGCAATTTGCGCCGGGGTTGGGGGCGTTGTTGTTGTAAGAGTTGCGCCGCCCAATTGAGGGAAAAGAAAAAGCCGGGATATAATCCGAAACGGGTTGCAATAAACAACGTCCGGCGTCAATGTTGGACGGATTGCCCGGAAACGGAACGTTACCCGTTTAGTTATGACGGGGCGGATTTCGACCAATGGGAAGATTGCGAATTTGGAATACATGATTAAAACAAGAATATGGAAAGCGTAATTATTGAGGAAATGCGGGCGTTCTTACGATTGGATTTGACCGACCGACAAAGACAATATTTTACCGATACAATCGCCGTCGCAAAACGTGTTGAGGTCGTAAAAGCGGCGGACGTATTCGACGAACGGGAAATTGAATTGATACGCCGGACGGTTCGCCCGGTAGTCAAAGGGTGTTATAAAAATGCGCATTTGCTGACGTTGTTATTTCCCGACCGGGTGCAATACGTTGAGGGCAAAACGAACGCATTTATACCAATCGACCACGCATTTAACCGGGTCGGGGACAAATATATTGACATTACGTTTGAGTTCGCATTGGAGTTAGACCCAACGCAATACGAATATGTGGCGTTTGGAGAATATCCGGCGGGCGTTATTGAGGAAATAGCCAACCAAACGGGATATTATGGCGATATATACCGATTTTGTTATTGTGCGGCGCAAATGGCGTTGGAAAAGAAGAACCCCCGGACGTAACAGATACGCCGGGGGTCGGTACGCAGTAACCGAGAGCGATTTTTGGTAATGCGGTATTGCAAAGGTAGGTTAAAAATCGGATATTCCACGCCCCCGGCAAAAATGATTTCACGAAACAAAGATTATATTTTTGGTAATTAAAAAATCTTTCTACCTTTGCAGAACAAAAGATTAACAGCCTACCCGGAGGGATACCGGGAAATGATATGAAAATAAAAGAAAGTGAACAATTAAAGATGTTGGCGACCGAAAGCGGGAAAACAGCCAACCAAGTATCCGAAACAATCGTTACGGAGTTAATCAACAAACAGATTATCGAGAACATAAGCGACAATTGGGGGTTCCCGGTCGCCGATTGTTACGAACGGGATGTTACCGTTGTGGAAATGGTGGACGTTATCCGGGCAATTGGTATTTCCCCGGTTCGTTCCGTCCATTTGGACGCCCTGTTGGAATGTGTATTGATTGGCGACGATGATTGCCCGGGGTGTGGCGGGGAAATGGAGGTTACAGACGGCGAGTATAGACGTACCGGAGGCGACGGATATTTGACCCCGCCGGAATATAGCCCGATTTGGGAGGAAAAAACGTGCCGCAATTGCGGATACAAAGAGAGCAACGAACCAAGTTATTAATAAAAAAATTTAAGTTATGGCATTGAGATTGAAAATAAACGAAGCAATCGCCCGTTCCGAGGCGAACGGGAAAAAGGTTTTGAAAAAAGACATTGCCGCCCGTCTTTTTGAGGGTGCAAGTGAGAGCGCACAACAGGTAAATATGACGAATTTATGTAACGGCACGACCAAACGGATTGTCCCGGAATGGGTCGTTATTATTTGCGAAATGTTGGATTGTACGGCGGATTATCTGTTTGGCATGGAGGGCGGAAGCAATGAAAAGTAAGTTTATCGAATGGTTGGAAGCCGCCGCCGAAACCATGTTTTCCGGGTTGTTTCAAGCGAAAGCCCTAATTGTTACGTTTGGCGCATTGGGGTTATGTTGTTTGATTGGCGCATTTTGGAACCCGTGGCAATTGTTATTAGCGGCAATGTGCGCCGCAATGGTATTATGTGGAATTTCAGAATATAAAAAGTACAAGTAATGAGAGCAAAGAGCGATAAACCGGGCGACCCGGTAAAAGAGGTTGCGGGAACCGTCGGCAATGTTGCCCCGGATATGTTCCCGGAGATTAACGAGGAACAACAAACAATTATTCCCCCGTTCGTTGAGGTTCAACCGGAACAACCAACCGAAGTGTTTGAGATAATACCGGGCATGACGGTTGAGGAAATGACGGCAATGTTTTTCGACGAAAAAACATTGATTGAACCCCCGTATAAGGTTTGGCAGTTAAACAGCAAGGGACACCGATATTATTACCGATATGACGACGCCGGGAACCCGGAGTTTTTCCCGTCGGTTACAACCATATTGTCCCAAACATTACCCAAAGCCCCGCACCTTATAAATTGGATTGCGAACAAAGGCATTGAGGAAGCCGAGCGATACAAAGGCGAACGGGCGGCGTATGGAACGTTTATGCACGCCGCATTTGAGGAATTATTGATTAACCGGGCGTATGATTTGGACGGACTGAAAGGCAAACTAAAAGAATACATTGAGGTTTACCGATTGCCGGACGACTTTATTTATTACGCCGACGATTTGAAAAAGGACGTATTGGCGTTTGCGCAATTCGTGTTGGATTATGATGTACGACCGTTAGCCGTTGAAATTGCGTTGGTACACCCGTATTACAAGTACGCCGGAATGATTGATTGCCCGTGTACCATGCGGGCAAAGATTGGAAGCGACGACCGGATTAACGCAATTGTCGATTTCAAAAGCGGGCGAAAAGGTTTTTACGAGGAAAGCGAAATACAATTAGGAATGTACCGGGATATGTGGAACGTCAATTTTGAGCAATTCCCCGTTACCCGTATTTTCAATTTCAGCCCGAAAGATTGGCGCAAAAAACCGTCGTACAATCTGAAAGAGCAAACCGAAAGCCCCAATATACGGAAAATCCCCTATCTGTTGGAGATTGCAGCCATTGAGGACGAAAAGCGGGACAACACGTTTACGGCGGTTAATGGTATGGTTGTATTGGACGACGCCCCGGATTTGTCCCAAAATGTAATATCGTTGTCTTTGGCGGAATTGATTAAAACGAAAGCCCCCAAAGAGGCGACCCCGGACGAAACCACGGACGCCGCCGATACCGTCAAAGCGGATGCGGTTGCCCCGGAACAAACGCCGGAACCGGAGGTTAAGAAAACAAAGATTGTGAAACGCACCGGGAAAACGGCAAAGGAGGCGGAAAAGAAGCCCGCCACGGGACGAAAGACGACAAAACGGACTGTTGCACCGGAAAAGGAACAAAAGCCCGCAAATGCGCCAAAAAAGCCCAAAAACGAGAATAAGAAAAGATTGTTGAACGACGACCCCGAAATATAAAGAGCATGAAAGGACGAATAAGACGACCGGAGGCGGAAAAATCCCGTTTGATTTTGCCCCGTGTCGGACAAATAAAAATCGGAATGAAAAACGCCAACGGATACCCGCAAAGCGTGGATTATTTCATACCAACGGGAAAGTATGCCGGGTTATTTACACAGGCATACGGCGAAAAGCCCCAAACAATTCAAATCGTTTTCCCGGACGACGACCCGGCGAAAGTATGCAACGAGCGGTACGAGTACCGGGACGACGAAGGACGATTGATTGCGGCGGGCGACGGCGAAACGTTCCAAGTTTGGGACGGCAAAAAGTACGAAACATTGACAACGGAGGAATACCCGAATTTGATGTTGTCTATTGCCAAGCGTTACCCCAACCGGAAAAGCAAACAGGAGGGACACGACGGTTGGGAAATTACGTTAACATTGAATTTCATTGTACCGTTGGTACGTGGCGTTGCCGGGGTATGGCAGTTTTCAACAAAGGGTACGGCGTCCACAATCCCGCAAATCCGGGAAACATTCGACGGTATGTTGGCAGAACGGGGATTTTGTAAGGGAATTATATTTGATTTGAACGTACAATTTGCCACGACCCAAAAGCCCGGCGACAAATCCCGGTTCCCGGTTGTTTCGTTGGTTCCGAACGAAAGCCCGGACAATGTTTTGAAAGTGCGTAAAGCGTGGGAACCTGTTAAACAATTGGAGGGCGGCGACAATGGCAACGAATAATACAATTACCCGGCGTAAATACGACCGGGATTATTGCCAAATGGCAAACGAGTTCTTAAAAGATACCCGTTTGAGTTGGAAAGCGAAAGGAATAATTGCATACGTCCAAATGTTGCCGGACGATTGGGTTTTGAATATGCGAGATTTGACGAACCGGGCAACCGACGGTCGGGATAGTCTGTATAGTGGTATTAAAGAGTTGGAAAAGTTCGGGTATTGCTCAAAGATTATGCAAAGGAACCCGGACGGGACAATTGCGGGGTTTGCTTATGAGATTTGCGACAAAGCAATTTTTCAACCATTTACGGAAAAACCGGATACGGAAAAACCGGATACGGAAAAACCGGATACGGAAAAACCGGATACGGAAAATCCGACACTAATAAATACTAATATTACTAATGACCCAAATAAACCAAATACTAATCATAGTAAACCCGCCAACCCTGTTGTCGGGGATTTGTTCCCGGAACAACAACAGGATTTGGAAAAGGATAAAAAAAGAACGTCCATATTTCGCAATTCCGATGTTTACAAATTGGTTAAGTTCGGGGCGGACGGCGTAAATGATTATTCCGAGTTTGAAAAACTGTTTGCGACGCCGGAATTTGAAAAGGTCGATTTGGTTTATTATTTCCACACGGTCGCCGATTGGTCGGAAACCAAACAGGGAGTTAAGCGAACCCGCGCGGGTTGGATTGCGACGGTACGCAATTTTATCCGGGGCGATATTGAGAAAAAGAAATTGCATTTGAAACCGGAATACCAAGCCCCGCAAAAACGGTTGAACGTGGCGGGCGCAATGGAATTTCTTAACAACGATTATTGATTATGGAAAATTTGCCGGAAACAGTAAATACGCAATCCGTGGCGTTGGCGATATACAACCCAACGCCCGGTACAAAAGCAATCGACATACGCCGACAAATGTTGCAATTACCGGAGGTTGCCAAATCGTTATCCGGGGTCGAAAAGTACATTTTCGCCGCCTCAACGAAAATGCAAATTGCCGATATTGACGACGGCACGTTGATTGCGAAAACCGGGCAAATGTTCCGGTTTATTGCAATGGACGTCGGGTATATAATCCCGACCAATTCGGAAGATTGGGCGTACATTTGTACCCGGTTGTTGGATATACTCAAAAAATACTATTCGCAAATGACATTGGCGGATATTAAGTTAGCATTTGAGTTGGCGGCAACCGGGGAATTGGACGACTATTTGCCGAAAGACAGTCAAGGCAACCCGGACAAAAAGCATTACCAACAGTTTAACGCCGATTATTTAGCAAAGATATTGAACGCATACCGCCGGAAACAAAACGGGGTTATACATAAAGCGTATAAGGCATTGCCGGAGCCGAAAAAAGAATCGACGCCGGAGGAAAAACGGTATTACCACAATCAAGCCGTCGCCCGATGTAGGGAGGTGTTTTTGCTGTATAAATATACCGGGCGGTTTGAATTGGGGATTACTGACGGAATGTTGATTTATGATTGGTTGCGAAAGTTGGGGTTTGCCAATGAGGTTGCCGGAACCGAGGACGACCGCAAACAAGCATTTGCCCGATATATGCAGCGTGTCGCCCGTGGGTTCGTCAACAAGTACGAGGCATACCACGTCCGACGTAGGGGAGCCGACGCCCCGGAATTGGATTTTACAGCGTATGAGATAGCGAGGGACAAAGAGATTGCCCGGACGTTTGACCGAATGATTGCCGACGAATTACAGATTGATAATTATTTAGATTTTTGGAAATGAACAAAATAACGATTGATTGTATTATTGGGATTGACCCCGGAAAAACCGGGGGGATTGCCGTTTGGCGTCCGAACCATAAAACCGAGGTAATAAAAATGCCGGGCGACCTTATGGAGTTGCGGCAATGGTTTAATTATATGAAGACTATTTGCCGCCCGTTGGTATTCGTCGAAAAGGTGCAATTGCGCCCGGATGATATAACCGACAACCCCGGTAAGGCGTTCCGGGTTCAAAAACTGTTATCCGAGTTCGAGAAACTGAAAACGATAATTGCCATGTGCGACGTACCGTTTGTTTTGGTACACCCCCAAAAATGGCAAAATGAATTGAAATTGCGGGTTAAGGGGGAGGAAAAGCCGGAACGCAAAAAGCGATACCAACGAGCCGCCGCCGATTATTACCCCGATGTTAAGGCGACGTTGTGGAATGCCGACGCCCTTATGATAATGCACTTTGGACGGTACATTTTGCACAACAACCCCCGTTGGGTTTTGGAGAATTTGCCCGCCCCGATGCACGACCGCTTGTTTTAAGCCCCGTATTTCGATTATTTTGTTTGAATGGGTAAAAGTATGGCAGACGAAAACAAAAGCCCGCAAATCGAAAATCCGGCAAAAATAACGTTGGAAGAATTGGCGTACATGGTTAAACAGATGCGCCACAACCAACGGAGGTGCGAATGGAACCCAACGCCGGAAAAGATTGCAACCCGGACGGCATGGGAACAAAAAGTTGACAGCGTTATTGCCGTCTTAACAGATACGCAAATGAAATTATTTTGATTTTATCCCGGTACGCTTTGCGACGTATCGGGATTATTTTTTTTACCCTAACACGAAAATAAAAGAAAAAATTTTGGTAATTAAAATATTTACCGTAATTTTGTGGCATGAAATAACAACGACCGGGCGTTTTCCCGGAAAATAAAAACCGAGAGTATGGATACATTAGAAACAGCAAAACAGACAAAAACGGCTTATTTCATTGAGTACGTTTACCCAATCGACGCATACGGCAAACAGTCGTTTTATTTTCAGTTGGTACGAACCAAAGATTGTGCGATATTATACGCCAATGAAAATATAAATAATGTTTTTATAGCGTGTTGGAAAATGGATATTTCGCATAAAGACGTAACGATATGGTAACGGATGAATTGGGAGCCGTTCGCCATGCAATGACGGCAAAAGAATTGGACGACCTGTATAAGCGTTTGGAAAACTTTATTGCCGATTGCACCCGGTCGGAGGTTGACGCCAACCGGGATGCGCTTAACAAGGTGCAAAGCATGATACACCAAAGAATGAGATTAACAAACAAATAAATAGTAACCGCCGGGGGCAACCCCGGCATAAAAAGAGCAATAAAATGATTATCAAAAAATTAGAGTTGTCGAATTTCCAAGTAATTAAGGAGTTCAACGCAGATTTTGAGGGTAATGTGTATTTCATTACCGGGGACAATGAGTTGGGAAAATCCACGCTATTAAAGGCAATCGGGGCGTTGTTGACCGGGAACCGGGACGCCGTGTTGCGTAATGGCGAGGACAAAGGGTTTGCCAAAATGGTTGTCGGCGACGATGGCGAGGAATACGACGTTGAATTGCGGTTTACCAAAGCCAACCCCCGTGGTACGTTATCAATCAAACAGAAAACAACCGGGATGCGGTCGGATAACGTAAGTATGTTGCAAAAGGTTTTCGGATATACGGATTTTGACGCCGTGGAGTTTTCCCGGTGGTCTGAAACCGCCGAGGGTCGCCGAAAGCAAGTGCAATACGTCCGGGCATTGTTGCCGGAGAATGTGCAAAAACGTATTGCCGAGATTGACGCCGAGGTTATGACCGTTAAGGAGAAAAGAAAGGACGCCAACGCCGAGGTCAAGACGTACACGACTATTTGCACCGCCGCCGAAAAGCAGTTGAAACCGGGCGACGTCAAAACGTATGCCGAGAAAATCGACATTGCCGATTTAATGGAGGAACAAAACGAGAACGCCCGGTTGATTGAGAAAGCGAAAACCGTGCGTACCGCATTGCAAACCCGGACGGAACAATTGGAGGCAATCCCCGGTCGTATCAAAGCCGCCGAGGAAACCAAGAATACAGAGATTGACGCCGCAATAAAGTATGAGGCGGAAGCCCAAGCCGAATACGACCGGATTGTTGCCGAGGCAAAAAAAGCATTGGAAGCGGCAAAGAAAAAGAGCAAAGCCGATGCGAAAGCCGCCGCCGACAAATACGACGAAACATTGGCGCAAATCCAAACGGATAAAGCCGATTACGAAACCCGCAAGAACAACGCCGCCGCATGGTTGGCAAAGTACGAGGAAAACAACCCGGAGAATTTGGATACAGCCGAACGCCTCAAACAAGCCGAGGAACACAACAAAATCAATGCGTTGGTTGTGGACTATCTGACGAAGAAAAAGCAAAAGGACGCCGCCGAAAAGGTCGCCCAAACCCACGAAAAAAAGTTGTCGGATTTGCTCAAAGAGCGGGAAACCCTTATTGCGAAATCGGAATTGCCGATTGCCGGGTTGACGTTCACGGACGACGGATTGGAGTTAAACGGCGTTCCTTTCGTCGCCGGGAAAGTGTCGGATAGTCAGATAATGGAGGTTGCCGCAAAATTGATTATCGCAAGCAATCCAACCGTTAAGGTATTCCGCATTGCGAGGGGCGAAAGTTTGGGCGCAAAACGTCTGCAATCCCTTATCGAATTAGCCCGGAAAGAAGGCTATCAAGGATTTATCGAGGAAGTCAAGCGAGGACAGGACGATTTAATTATTGAGGAATACAGCGAAACCGAGTAATTAACCGGGGGCGTCGGTTCCCCGGCGTCCCTTAAACAAAACAATATGGAAGTTAAAGAAATGACAATTGAGGACGTGTTGAAAACGCCGTTGTTTTTTGAGAATGTGAAACGCCAATTAACGAGCCTTTGGAACGACCGGGAGAAAGCCCGTAAGGATGCGACCCGGAATAATACGAGGTTGCGGGCGCACGTTATCGACCGTATGCACAATGCCGGGCAGTGGGAACCGGGAAATTTCGTTATTATTTTCGCAAAAGAGTTGGATAAGGTCGCAACCGGGTATTCGTCGAGCGAACGGGCGTTTATCCGTGCGGTTGGAATGACAGCGTTTAATGTCACAATGCAAAAGTTAATCGACGATGAGAAAGCGAGAAATAACGGCAACGGGGACGATAAATAATAACGGCGGGTTGGCAATGTACATGGGCGAATTAAACGAATTTTTCAAGGGTTGGAAAGGTTCCCGGATAATTGCCCGGTTTATTGTTGCGTCGCCCGGTTCGTCCGAGGCTTTGAAAGGCTATTATTTCAACTATGTTGTACCCACGTTCCGACACGCCATTTGGGAGACGGGCGAACGTCTTACGGAGGAACAAACGGAACGGAGGTTGCGGAAGTTTTCCCCAATTATGTACGTCGAGCGGGTCAACGAGGAAACCGGGAAATATTCCCACGAATTGCGCACCGTGGCGGAATTGTCGAACGCCGAGTTAATCGAGCATATCGAAACACTCAAACAGATTGCCGCCGAGGAATACAACACGTATATTGACGACCCCCGAATGTTGTAAGGTATGTTTTGCAAGTGTAACGGAAAGCGTAAGAATTACCCGTTGGCGGGTTGGCGGATTATTCGCCACGAATACACGCCAAAGCATTACAGCCGGATAAAGTGTTTGCGTTGCGGGTGCGTTTGGATTACACGGGCAAAATATGTTGAGCAAACACCCAACGACGACGGGCAAAAACGATTATTTAACGAATAAAAAAGTAACGAGGGTATGAAATTTGAATTAAAAGACATTTGTTTTTTCGATTGCGAAACAACAGGAGTACCCGCAAAGGGTTTGAAATGGGATGCGGATTTTAACCAAATCCCGCACGTCGTACAATTGGCGTGGGCGTTCGGCGACAAAGAACGCAGTTTTATAATTAAGCCGGACAATTACGAGATACCGCCGGAAACAACCGCAATACACGGAATAACGACCGAACGGGCAATTGCCGAGGGTGTACCGTTTGCCGAGGTTATCGACGAATTTTTGACGGATGCCGCCGCCGCACCGCTTGTATGTGCGCACAACATTTATTTCGATACGTCGATGTTGAAAGCGAACATTTTGCGTTATTGCGGCAAAGAGTATTACGACGCCAAAGCCGAGGACGCATTGCACAAGGGAAAGCGCATTGATACAATGATGAAAACTATTAAATTTGTCGGCGCATTGTATTCAAACGGGCGACCGGGAAAATATCCCAAATTAGAGG
>OGQL01000607.1_pt1 | contig 29353 bp, 27 predicted proteins | sample 1553211 | NCBI WGS metagenome assembly OGQL01 (sample SAMEA2579942, study PRJEB22360) | human gut metagenome
GACTCGAACCAACGACCCCCACCATGTCAAGGTGATGCTCTAACCAGCTGAGCTATGTGCCTAAAATTGTCGTCTCTCAACTCGAGACAGCTTCTTCAAACCAAAACAAGAGGTTTTGGTAGGCACGATTGGACTCGAACCAACGACCCCCACCATGTCAAGGTGATGCTCTAACCAGCTGAGCTATGTGCCTAAAATTGTCGTCTCTCAACTCGAGACAGCTTCTTCAAACCAAAACAAGAGGTTTTGGTAGGCACGATTGGACTCGAACCAACGACCCCCACCATGTCAAGGTGATGCTCTAACCAGCTGAGCTACGTGCCTGAAGAAGTCGAAACTATACAGTCATTTTTTTAGTTGTGCAAGTCGAACGCAAGGCTGTTGCAAACTCTTACGTTCTTCTTGCTGAAAACACGCCTTTAACTTCGCGAATAGCGGCCAAAGTACGGTTCAAATCGTCCTTGCCGTGAATTTCGATCGTGAATGTCATATGCACGTCGCCCTTGACGCGAACCGTCTGCATCGCAGAAATACTCTGTTTTTCTCGAGAAAGGATTTCAGAGATATCTTTAAGCAAGCCCATACGGTCGGCTGCGATCACCAAAATCTGGACCGGGAAGACGGACGATTCATCCTGAGTCCAGGAGACTTCAATCAGACGATCCCTGCCCTCTTCGTCCAACGAACGAATGTTCGGGCAGTCGGCGCGGTGAACCGTTACGCCGCGTCCGCGTGTCACGAAACCGACGATCTCATCCGGGGGTACCGGATGGCAGCAGCGAGCCAGTTGAGTCAGCAGTGAGTCGACGCCTACCACCAGAATCTTGCCTTTCTCGTGCTCGGGGGTTTTCTTAGGCGCTGTCGGTTCCAGCTTTTCCTCTTCCTGCGGGTTCTTCTGCGGACGAGGCGCTAAAACGTTTTCGATCGCTTTCTGACCAAGTTCGTCTTTTCCGGCAGCCAAACACAGGTCATCAACGGTGTTGAAACCTAAACGCTTAGCCAAATCTTCGAGCTTGACAGCGGTTTTACCCAAGCGCGCCAAGTCCTTGTCGATTTTTTCTCGGCCTGCCGTAAGTGCCTGCTCCATTTCCTGAGCATTGAACCACTGACGGACCTTCGTGCGGGATCTCGGAGAAGCCGTAAAGCCTAAGTCCGGGTTTAACCAGTCTCGGCTCGGGGCACCGACTTTGGCCGCAATAATCTCAACTGTTTGGCCGCTCTGAAGTTTGGTATTCAGCGGAACCATCACACCGTCAACTTTGGCGCCGCGGCAGCGGTGGCCGAGTTCGGTATGCAGAAGGTAGGCGAAATCGATCGGCGTACTGCCGGCAGGAAGATCAAGAACTTTGCCCTGCGGCGTCAGAACGTAGATATGTTCGTCTTTAGCGGCTTCCGGCGTCGGAGCAGCCTGAACGTCACTCTTCCAAGCCAGCATCTGGCGCAGCCAAGCCACACGATCTTCTTCGTGTTCTCCGGCCTTGCGTTTGGAGCCTTCTTTGTAGCGCCAATGTGCGGCCACACCGAGTTCTGCGAACTCGTGCATCGCACGGGTTCGGATCTGGATCTCAAGGGGTTTTCCTCTGGAGCCCACAATCACGGTGTGCAAAGACTGATAACCGTTGGGTTTCGGTTTTGCGATGTAATCGTCGAATTCTTTAGAGAGAACTTCGAAAGATTCCTGAATCAGCGAAAGCGTCTCATAACATTTTTCGACCGAATCCACGATGATGCGGATCGCTCGCACGTCGAAGAGCTGTTCGAACTTCAGGTTCTTCTTGCACATCTTCTTCCAGATGGAATAGATGTGTTTCGGACGTCCGGAAACCGAAGCCTGAATACCTCGAGAAGCCAGCAATGCCTGAATTCTGCGCACGGCTTCCTGAATAGAAGCAACACGTTCTTCACGGGTTTCTTCAAGGTTATTGGCAATCGTGTGGAAAACTTCAGGTTCGGTAAAGCGCAGAGACAGATCTTCGAGCTCCCATTTCATCTGCCAAATACCTAAGCGGTTGGCAAGCGGAGCGTAAAGCGCCAAAGTCTCGGCACCGTATTCTTTTGCACCCGGAGCTTTGGTTGCTGCAAAGTAACGTAGCGTCTGAAGACGCGAAGCCAAACGCAGCAGTACCACGCGAAGGTCGGTACACAGAGCAAGCAGCAGACGGCGTACGGCGTCAGGCTGCTGACTGATGCGAGCCTCTCCCTCACGGGAGCGGGCTTTTTCGCTCACGTCAATAACGACTTTAAGATTTGCGACGAGTTCGCAGACTTGTTTGCCGAAGTGCTTGGCCAGCCATTCCCTCGGATTTTTGAGCTGGTTCCAAACACAAAAAAGATAAGCTGCAGCCAGGAGGTCATCGTCATCGCGAATGCCGCGAAGGATATCCACGACGCCCTCGGCATGAGCCATTACGGACTCGCCTGTGAAAAGTTTCTGACCCTCGTAAAGAGGCTCAATGATACGACGGACATCAGCCAAATTAAGAGTCGGAGCAGATTCTTCCATTCTTTTACCACTAAACAAAAGAAGGCAGTCCTGATACAGAAACCACCTTCTACAAAAGGATGCGTAATTTTACCGAATCTGTCTGATTTGTCTAAATTTCGACGCGTTAATCCACTACAACTGCGACTGTTGAAATCTGTACTTTCCAAGACGGATCGGGAAGTGCAGACTCGAGGACGGATCGGGCCGGGGGATTGGTTTTGCTCACCCATTCTTCCCAAGCCTGATTCATCTCGGAAAAGTAGCCCATATTCGACAGGTAGACAGTGCAGCGAAGAATATGTTCTTTGTCCGACCCGGCTTTGGCCAACAGGTCGTCAATGGTTTTGAGAACTTCTGCGGTCTGTACTTTCGGATCTCGGTTACGGGCTAAATCCACTTGTCCGGAGATATAGACCACTCCGTCGCAGACCACCGCTTCACTGAAGCGGCGTCCGGGCTCGATACGTTTAATCTCGGGCATATTGGTTTCCTTCTCTTAGTTCTTGAAGCTGTGAATCGGGGCCGGGATGCGTCCGCCGCGGTTGATGAAGCCAGCCGCCGAACCCTTTTGAACGGCCATAATATCGGCGCCGCCGAGCAGACCGCCGAATTCGGCACGTTCACCGACGGTCTTGCCGGGAACAGGAATCAAACGGACAGCCGTGGTCTTGGCATTGATCATACCGATGGCGCTTTCATCGGCAATGATGGCGGAGATTACGTCAGCCGGTGTGTCGCCCGGGATCGCGATCATATCGAGGCCGACAGAGCAAACGCAGGTCATGGCTTCGAGTTTTTCGAGTGTCAGGAGGCCTTTAGCGGCGGCATCGGCAATGGCCGCATCTTCACTCACGGGAATGAAGGCGCCGGAGAGTCCGCCGACGGAAGAGGAAGCAAAGACACCGCCCTTCTTCACGGCATCGTTCAGCATGGCGAGCACAGCAGTAGAGCCCGGAGCTCCGATAGAGGACAAACCGACGCTCTGGAAGATTTCACCGACAGAGTCGCCGACCTCAGGTGTCGGGGCCAGAGACAGGTCAGCCACACCGAAAGGCAGATTCATTTTTTCGGCAACTTCGGTGCCGATCAGCTGACCGACCTTCGTTACCTTAAAGGCAGTGGTCTTAATGATTTCAGCAATTTCTGTGATTGAGACCTGCTCGCCTCTTCTGCGAACGGCGCGGTCAATTGCTTTTTTCACAACGCCCGGACCGGAAACACCGACGCTGATCACGGCATCGGCTTCGCCGACGCCCAGATAACCGCCGGCCATGAAAGGCACATCTTCCGGGATATTGCAGAAGACAACCAGCTTGCAGCAGCCGAGACCGTCGCGATCAGCAGTTGCGGCAGCAACATCCAGCACTCTGTGGCCCATCAGCTTCACTGCATCCATATTGATGCCGGTGCGGGTGCGCCCGACGTTGATGGAAGAGCAAACGTGATTGGTTGTTGCCAAGGCTTCGGGCAGCGCGTCAATCAGGTTTCTTTCTCCCGGAGTAATGCCTTTTTCGACCAAGGCACCGAAGCCGCCTAAGAAGTCAACGCCGGCGTCGGTGGCGCAGTCATCTAAAAGTTTGCAGACTTTGACCATCTGATCGCGGCTGTATCCGGCACAGACGGTTCCGATCGGAGAGACCGTAATACGTTTATTAACAACGGGAATACCATAGCGGTCGCCGACTTCGTTGCAGATGGCAACGAGGTTCTTAGCATGGCGATTAATTTTGGAGCGGACGCGATAAGCGAAAGTGTCGAAGTTATCGCTTGCGCAATCGAATAAGTTCAAGCCCAGGGTCACGGTACGAACATCCAAATGTTCGCTTCTGAGCATATCCAGCGTGGAGATGACCTCGCGTTCTGTAAGCATTTGATTTATTCCTTTTTGAATTAAGCGATAGACACACGATGAACCGCTTCAAAAATTCTGCGGTGCTGCATGCTCATGGAAAGATGACGGTCGTGGGCGATATCGGAAAGTGTTCTGCTCAGAGCCTTTCTGTCCACTTCGGGAGGAACCGTGACTTCAAACACCAGAAGAACACGCGGCTGCGGCAGAGGGTTGCCGGCATCGTCCAGTTTTACTTCAATTGTTCTGAAACTGTCGATGTTGATGCGGCCTTCATAAAACACTCTGGTAAACGCCGTCAGAATATCCCTGCTGTCGGTACCGTCCACAGTCAGAACGAACGGTTCGCCTTGGGTAACGGTAGCTTCGCCCGGAACGTAATCGCGGACGAGGACGGACATATCGAAGCCTTTGCCCCTCAGTGCTTCTTTAATAATCTTTGCGACTTCGTCGTCGCCAACACTCTCCGGCTTATCCACGATCATGATGGCGGAGTATTCATTTCTCACCGTCGTTTGATCCATATCGATGATGGAACAGCCGAGTTTGTTTAGAGTATCGGAGGTTGTGTAAACAACACCGAAGCTGTCGGGACCGGTGACAGCCACTAAAATTCGCTTCACGTTAATTTCCTAAAAGAATGAGTTTTGCCGCAGACTCGGATGTCATTTCCGATCTTGGCAATTTATAAGGACAAATTCTCCCAACTCGGCGACCGTAATCGTCGAGACAGTCTTTATATTAGCCAAGCAAAAGCCCTCTTTTAGGAAACAAAATGACTTTTTTCGTCTCAGGAGGCGGAAATTAACACTCCGAATTTCGGGATCGCTTTGAGTGTGTTTTGAATGCTCTGTTCCGAGATTTCTTCTATCGTCGTATTTCTTAATTCCGCAGCAACTGCGCCGTAACAGGCCGTGTCCGCAAGGGCGCTTTCGGGGTTCTCTTTGTTTTCTTCGCGCACCCAGCTCGGCGGCATATCCGGACAATCCGTCTCAAGTACCCAGGCGTCATCCGGGAGTTCAGACAAGATTTTGCGGATGCGCTTAGAGCCGTCATAGGACACCGCTCCGCCGTAGCCCAGCTTAAAACCGTTCTGCAGAAAAGCCTGTGCCTGGGCCATACTGCCGTTAAACGCATGAATGATGCCGAGCTGCGGGGGCAGACGGCGAATGTATTTAAGCACGATATCCATCGCTTCACGGCCGTGAAGACTCAGGGGGAGATCATATTTGCGGGCAAGTTTTAACTGCGTGGAAAACACTTCTTCCTGAACGTCATGCGGAACGCTGCAGGCTGCAGAGAAATCCAGTCCGCACTCGCCTACCGCTGCCAGACGAGGATCTTCTCTGTGCTCCTCCAGAAAGGCTTCCAACGCTGTCAGATCTTCTTTCCAGGAGTATCCGATGTAAAGCGGATGAATGCCGCAGGCGTAGGCTTGATCATATTCATAGGCACAGCGCCGAGCCTCTTCCAGATTACTGACACCGCCGGCACACACCAAAGAAGAGACGACGCCGACTTTGCGGGCCTCCGAAACTTCTTTTTTCTGCTGTTCTTCGGGAAGAACAAATAAGTGGTTATGGGTGTCAATCCAGCGAAGCATTTAGTTTTCCTCAGGCAAGATGCATCCGTTCTTTAAACGCACGACACGATCGCATCGCGCGGCAATATCCGGATCATGCGTCACAATGACCAAGGCAAGGCCCTGAGAGGACGACAATTTGAGCAGATAGCCGATAACGACTTCGGCCGTCTCACCGTCCAGGTTGCCGGTGGGCTCGTCGGCCAAAAGACACAGCGGAGAGCCGCTCACGGCTCGGGCAATGGCGACACGCTGGCGTTCGCCGCCGGAAAGCTGACTCGGCAGATGATCCACGCGGTCGGCAAGACCCATGGCTTTGAGCAGGCTTTCCGCTCTTTTTTGCGCGACGGAAGCTTTTTCACGGCGGATTTTGAGCGGCATCGCCACGTTTTCCATGGCCGTAAATTCCGGCAGCAGATGGTGGAACTGATACACAAAGCCGAGTTTGCGGTTGCGCAGCTCGGTTAAGCGCTGCTCGGAGAGTTCGGCGATGTTTTCTCCGCCGATTTCGATCAAACCTTTATCAAAACGGTCCAGACCGCCGATGCACTGCAGGAGCGTTGTTTTACCAGAGCCGGATGTGCCCACGATTGCCACCGACTCGCCCTCGTGAACTTCCAGATTGACGTCTTTCAAAACATGCAAAAGTCGGCCGCCCTCTTTATAGCTTTTCTGCAGGCCGACAGCCTTTAATACGACGTTGTTATTCATATCTCAGTGCCTCAGCCGGTTGAATGTTTGCCGCTCTCCAGCTCGGATAGACAGTGGCCGCAAGAGCCAGCAAGAAAGAAAAGACGGCGATCGGGATCACATCGGATGCCCTCGGATCACTCGGCATTGCCGAGATAAAGTAGATTTCTTTGGGCAGGAACTGAACGCCGAACAGCTGTTCGATCGCGCCTACGATGGAGCCCACATTGCAGGCAATGAGAAGCCCCACGCCGACACCGATCAGCACGCCGGCGGTTCCGATGAAGGCGCCCTGAACCATAAAGATGCGCATGATCGAACCGCGCGTTGCGCCTTGGGTTCGAAGGATTGCGATGTCGCTGCGTTTGGAGTTGACGGTCATCACTAATGAAGAGACTAGACCAAACGCGCCTACTAAAACGATCAGGAACAAAATGATGCCCATCATGCGTTTTTCGACTTGAACGGCCGCAAACCAAGTCCGATTCTGACGAGACCAATCGGTTGCCAAAAGACCCGGCGGCATTTGATTATTGAGTTCAGCGGCGACTCTCGGTGCATCCTGCATGTTGGAGAGCTTCAGTCGAATGCCTCCGGGTGTTTGAGTACGCATGAGTTTTTCGGCGTCCGTGAGATTGATGAAGCTCATTGCACTGTCAAACTCGTAGTGGCCGGAATTAAAGACGCCTGCGACCGTGAACTGGCGCATGCGAGGCATGGTTCCGGCCGGCGTGAACTGTCCTTGAGGCACCATCACGTTGACCTTTTCTCCGGGGATCACGCCGAGCATTCTGGCTAAGTCCGTGCCGAGAATGATCTTGAATTCACCGGGTTTTAAATCAGAGAGGCGCCCGATCTTCATATTTTTTGCGACATCGCTGACCTGAGATTCCGTCTCAGGATCAATGCCGTTGAGCTGGACACCGCGCACGTTGGTGCCGCTCGTGAGCAGTCCCTGCCCCCTTAAGAAAGGCGCTGCGCCGATGATCTCCGGCTGCTGCTTCTTCAGTTCTGCGGCAGTCTTCTGCCAGTCCGGAATCGGAGCTCCGATCGAAAGCACTTCGGCATGCGGAAGCACGGAGAGCATCTTGTCTCGAACTTCTTTCTGGAAACCGTTCATCACGGATAAGACTATGATGAGGGCCATGACGCCCAAGGCTATGGAAGCCATCGACATGGCTGATATGAACGATACGAATCCGTCGCTGCGTCCTTTGCGGCGCGACAGTGTATATCGCAGACCGATCATCCACTCGAAGGGCAGACCGGATAAAGGTTTATTTTTCACAAATTTTATCCAACTAAACGTTCAGGCTATTCTAGCTGTGAGATCAAACAATTAGAATTTAAGGCTATGCCCGCATGTATATTTTTATTGCCCAATTCTCTGCCTTCTCCTAATGAAATTAAAGCGTTAGGAAAGGACGCCTATCCGCCCGTTTTGCGGAATTTCCTTGAAGGTTTCGGAGAACCGAAGGTCGCCACGATTTTTGAAAACCCGGCGCTCAGCGGTTTTGCTTCGATGCAGTGGGTATGGATGCTTCTGACTCAGCGCGAAAATCTTGCCCCGTCCGCTCCCTATCTTTGGAAAGGTCTTGGAGGTCCGAAAGTCCATCAGGAATTTTGGGCTTTAAACGGCTACCGCAAAGAAAACGGCGTGCTTAAAAGCGCCGGTGATGTCTTTGATATCGATGAAGAGTGCGACCTCAGAGACCTTTTGAATCCGATTGCTCGTCAGTTTAATTTTGAAGTGCAGGTTTTGGACGGACGCTTTTTCCTCGCGCGCAAAAAAGCATGGCAGGTTCTGATTACTCCGTGGCTTGCTCAGGAAGACAAACCGGCAGCACAGCCGGCTGGTCCCGAAGCCGCTGAATGGACTGAAATCACTCGAGTCATCGAAGAAAGTCTTGCAAAAAGCGTTTTCAATGAATACAGAGCAAAAGCCGGACGGCCTCCGGTTGAAGGTTTCTGGATCAACGGCGGAGCTTTTGAGGAGCAGCTTCTTCCCTACACTCAGATTCGCTGTGCTCTGACAAGCGATCCCACGATTCGCGGGATCTCTGAGGCGGCGGGCATTGCGCGGGCCTACATTAAATCTTCGACGGCTGTTTGGCCCGACCGTCCTGAAAGCGACCGACTCTGCCATAACTTTTCCTGGATGACTTTAACGATCCATCCGTCAAAACGGATCCTGCGCGCTGGAGTGCCGCATGGACACGCGCCGTTAAGCGCATGGAGCACCTGACCGCCACGGCAAAAGGATTTGAAAAATATCATCCCCGCCTGGTCACCTCCGATGGTCTGCGCGTCAGCGTCATTGAAAAACTTCAGGAACAAAAATCTTCTTTTGCCTTTTGGAAGAGCCCAAAAAATTACACAGAAGCATGGCTGAACTCCGGCCGCTAAAGAACACTAAAAAGTTATGACCAAAATAACGATTCGCCGATTTGACCGAAATGTCGTTCAGGCGCTCACCAACCGCGGCTTTCCCGAACCTCTGGCCCGCGCTTTAGCGGCCAGACACGTCACCAGCCCGTCCGACCTTGATTACGAATTCAAGGAAATGCTTTCTCCGTGGGACCTTAAAAACTGCAGAGAAGCCGGAGAAGCGATTGCCGATGCTATCTGGAAGCAGAAAAAGATCGTAATCATTGGGGACTACGACTGTGACGGCGCGACTGCTGTTTCCGTCGGTATTCTGGGACTGCAGGCGCTCGGCGCCTTCAATGTCTCTTATTTAATCCCGGCCCGCGACAAGGACGGCTACGGCCTGTCTCCTCAGCTTGTCGATCGAGCAGCCGCTGCCGGCGCCGAACTCATCATTACCGTAGACAACGGAATTTCTTCGGTGGCTGCGGTTGAACATGCTAAAACCCTCGGAATCGAGGCCGTCGTTACCGACCACCACCTGCCCGGCGATGAAATCCCCGACACCCTCGTCGTCAATCCGAATCAGCGCGGAGATACCTTCCCGAGCAAATCTTTGGCGGGCGTGCGCTCCGCACTCCGCGCCAAAGGCGCTTACCCGAACGGAAAACAGCCTAATCTTCAGCATCTCATTGATTTGGTGGCCTTGGGTACGGTTGCCGACGTTGTCCCGTTAGACCGCAACAACCGAATCCTCGTTTCCAAAGGCTTGGACAGCATTCGCGCCGGCAAAATGCAGCCCGGCGTGAGCGCCCTGCTCTCCGTAGCAGGCAAGAATGCGCATCGCATCAGTGCCAATGACTTGGGCTACATCCTCGGGCCCCGCATCAACGCCGCAGGTCGTTTGGACAGCATCAACAAGGGTGTTGAGTGTCTGACAAGCTACGACTACAACACGGCGCTCTTTTACGCAAAAGAACTCGACCAAATCAATGCCGAGCGCCGCAACCGCGAAATATCCATGCAGTCCGACGCTATTCTGTCCCTACAGACGATTTCCGTCGATGACAGCAATTCCATCGTTCTTAAGGGTGACGACTGGCACGCCGGCATCATCGGTTTAGTAGCCTCCCGCATCAAAGAACAAACTTATCGCCCGGTCATTGCGTTTGCTCCGTCGGAAGAAAACGGCGAGCATGTGCTTAAAGGCTCGGGGCGCTCTATTCCCGGCATTCATCTGCGCGATGCATTGGACCGTGTCAGCAAACTGAGTCCGGGGCTGATCCTGAAATTCGGCGGTCACGCGATGGCTGCAGGTCTTACGATCCGTAAGGATGCATTTGATGAATTCAAGGAGCTCTTTGCCCGCGCTGTCAAAGAACTTTCCGATCCGGAAATGTTCGAGCGCAACATCGTCACAGACGGCGAGCTCAGAGCTTCCGACTTCAACATTGAACTCGTTGAAGCCATCCGCAAGCACGTCTGGGGTCAGGCTTTCCCGGAACCGCTCTTTGCCAATCAGTTCAAGGTACTTTCTCAGAGAGTCTTGAAAGATCAGCATCTGAAGCTCTCTCTTGAAGTCGACGACAGAGAGATTCAGGCCATTTGGTTCCGCCACAAACGCGAACTGCCTCCGACCGTGCGTTTAGCTTACAAGCTCGACATCAATGACTTCCGAGGACGTCAGTCGGTGCAGCTCATCATCGAAGGTATGGAAGACGAGTTTGAGGACTGGACGGCCTAGCGGTTTTCTGTCGTGCAAACAAACTTACACAATTGACAAAAAACGGACCCATTTCCGCCCGCTCAACGAGTTAAGGATTGGGTCCGCTCTTATATAATTGAGGGTTCTTTTTAATATCAACGCGTTAAGAAATGGAAGTTGAACGTTTAAACCTAATCGGCACCACCGCCGAGGACCTTCAAGCTCGCACTGAAGAGCTGCGGAGGTATCTTTGACTACGACCAGAAAGAGCGTCGTTTAGAAGAAGTTAATCAAGCGCTCGAGGACCCGAGCATCTGGTCTGATCAAGAGCGAGCTCAGCAGCTGAGCAAAGAAAAGAAACGTCTCGAAGACGTTGTCCTTACCATCAAACACCTAACTACCGGCCTTTCCGATGCTTTGGAATTATTTGAAATGGCCAAAGAAGAGGACGATGACGCCTCTCTGGAAGCGGTAGAAGCCGATATCAACAACCTCAAGAAAGAGGTCGAATATCTCGAATTCCAGCGCATGTTCAATCAGGAACATGACGAAGCCAACTGCTTCCTGGAAATTCAGGCCGGCGCCGGCGGAACCGAAGCGCAGGACTGGGCGAGCATGCTTGAGCGCATGTATATCAAGTTTGCGGAACGCCAAAGCTTTAAGCCCGAGATTGTTGAAGAAACCGAAGGAGATGTGGCCGGCATTAAAGGCTGCACGATCAAAATCACAGGCGACTATGCCTACGGCTGGCTCAGAACCGAAACCGGTATTCACCGCTTAGTTCGCAAGAGCCCGTTCGACTCCAACGCACGCCGTCATACTTCTTTTGCTTCTGTGTTCGTCGTTCCCGAAGTCGACGATTCTTTCGAAATCGAAGTCAATCCGGCCGATCTGCGCATTGACACGTTCCGCGCCTCCGGCGCCGGCGGTCAGCACATTCAGAAGACCGACTCCGCCGTCCGTATCACGCATATTCCGACCGGCATAGTCGCTGTCAGCCAGACCAGCCGAAGCCAGCATCAGAACAAGGAAGAGGCCATGACGATTTTGAAGAGCCGTCTTTATGAAGCCGAGCTCCGCAAACGCCAGGCTACCCAGCAGGCATTGGAAGACAACAAGAGCGATATTTCCTGGGGTCACCAGATCCGTTCTTACGTGTTGGATCAGTCCCGCGTCAAAGACCTGCGTACCAATGTCGAAACCGGCAACACGACTGCCGTTTTAGACGGTGCTTTGGAATCCTTTATCGAGGCCAGCCTCAAGCAAGGAGTTTGAGCGTGAAGACTCTCACCATTATTACCGGCGCCTCTAAAGGGCTCGGCTTTGAATTAACCCGTCAGTCGCTTAAGGCCGGCGACACCGTCGTGACGATGGAACGCCGTCCTTCCAAGGCTTTGGTGGAAGAAGCCGATAAGATCGGCTGCAATTTCATCCAGTTTACGGCTGACCTGCTTGACCGTAAAGGCGCCGTCGAGCTTTTGATGTGGCTGCTTTCCGATAAGGAATACGCCGAACATGACCGTCTGATTCTGATCAACAACGCCGGCGTGCTGGGTCCTGTCGGTCCGATCGAAAACGCTTCCCCGCAGGTTGCCGTTGACTGCATTCGCGTTAACTTTGAAATCCCGGTGCTTCTGACTCAGGCTTTCCTGAATGAAACGCGCAGCTGGAAAGGCGAGCGCCGCGTCATGAATATCTCTTCCGGCGCCGGCCGCAAGTCCGTTCCGGGCTGGGCCATGTACTGTTCAACCAAAGCAGCGCTTGACCGCTTTACCGCCGTCACAGCTGAAGATCAGCTTGGCAAACCCAATCCCGCACGCCTTAGCGCCGTCGCTCCGGGCGTTGTGAACACTGGCATGCAGGGCAGCATCCGTGCTTCGTCTAAGGAAGATTTTCCGAACGTTGACCGGTTTATCGACTTAGAGAAAGACGGAAAACTTCAGAGCCCCGAAGACACTGCCAAACGACTTTTAAATTACCTCAACAGCGACGAGTTCGGCAAAGAGCCCATCTCGGATATTCGCAATATTTCTGTTGGAGACTAAAGTGGAAAACCAGAAAGAAACCGTCAAAAAAGAAGACGTTCTTGAGACTGAGAACCATATCATTGCCGAACGTTTAGCCAAACTCGACAAACTCAGAGCCGAAGGCGTTGCTTATCCGAATGATTTCGTTCAGAAAGACCTCATTGAAGAAGTGCGCGCTGCCAACGGCAGCAAAACTCCGGAAGAGCTTGAAGCTGCTCCGGTCGAAGTCACTGTCGCCGGCCGCGTCATGCTCAAGCGCGTCATGGGCAAAGCCAGCTTCCTGACCGTTAAAGACGGTACCGATCACATCCAGTTCTTCATCACCAAGGCTGAAGTCGGCGATGAAACTTACGACTTCTTCAAGAAGATGGTTGATATCGGAGATATCGTCGGCGCTACAGGCACACTGTTCTTCACCAAGACCGGCGAGCTTTCCGTCCGCGTTAAGAACTTCCGTCTGCTGACCAAGAACATTCGTCCGCTCCCCGACAAATTCCACGGTCTCTCCGATCCGGAAACCCGTTATCGTCAGCGCTATGTTGACCTGATCATGAACGAAAGCACACGTCGCACCTTCATGATCCGTTCCAAGGCCATCGCCGAAACCCGTAAATTCATGATGGAACATCACTTCATGGAAGTGGAAACTCCGATGCTCCATCCGATCCCCGGCGGTGCGAACGCTAAGCCGTTCATCACACACCACAATGCGCTCGACATGGATATGTATCTGCGTATTGCTCCGGAACTTTATCTGAAGCGCTTAGTGGTCGGCGGCTTTGAACGCGTTTTTGAACTCAACCGCTCCTTCCGCAACGAAGGCGTTGACGTTCGCCACAACCCTGAATTCACAATGATGGAGTTCTATGCAGCCTACAAGGAATACCACTGGCTCATGGACTACACCGAAAAACTTCTGCGCACCGTCGCTGAAAAGACTATCGGTACCGCTGTCATTCAGTATCAGGGGCATACCATCGACCTCACAAAACCGTTTGATCGCCTGACTGCTAAGGAAGCCGTTCTGAAGTACGCTCCTCAGTACACCGCTGAGCAGCTCGAAGACAAGGACTTCATGCAGGAAGAACTCAAACGCCTGGGTGAACCTGCTAAGGCTGACGCCGACGTCGGCGCTCTGCAGATGGCCATGTTTGAAGCCGTTGCTGAATCCAAACTCATTCAGCCGACTTACATCATTGACTACCCGGTTGAAATTTCTCCGCTGGCTCGCGCCTCCGACAAGGTTCCCGGCATCACCGAGCGTTTCGAACTCTTCATGGCCGGTCGCGAAACCGCCAACGGCTTCTCCGAGCTGAACGACCCGCAGGATCAGGCTGCTCGCTTCATGGCTCAGGCAAAACTGAAAGCCAGCGGCGATGATGAAGCCATGTACTACGACGCCGACTACGTCCGCGCACTGGAATACGGTCTGCCTCCGACAGGCGGCTGCGGCGTGGGCTTAGACCGCTTTGTCATGCTGCTTACCGACTCTCCGAGCATCCGTGACGTTCTGCTCTTCCCGCATATGCGTCCTGAGGCCTAAGAATCATGAGCGAAAGGAAGCTGAAAATCGCCGCTCTGTTAAAAGAGCTTTACGACATGGCCGAAGTTCCCGTGCCCTCCTCTCGTATTCCGTTTTACTTTAACGACGTACGAGCCGGGCACATTGAACGAACTGATGCCGAGTTTTTAGCGAGTACCTTTCGCTTCTGTGACGTCCGTCCGGATGCTTTCGTATTTACCGCGGAAGACTCCGGACAGGCTTCGCGCCGTCTGGCAGCGATTTCGCACCTTTATAAAGGCACGGACAAAGTCTTTGCCTGGCGAGATGAACTGCTTTCCGTTACTGCTTCGGATGACATTGCCTGCGAGTCGCCTTTGACTGTTATTGAGCGTGCAATGTGCCGTCCCTTCGCCTTTAACACCTTTGCCGTTCACTTGAATCCGTTCACGCGTGACGGCAGGATGTGGGTGGCTCAGCGTTCTTTCAAGAAAGCGATCGGCCCTGGTTATTGGGATAACTGTGCTGCGGGTCTAGTCGGAGCAGGCGAGCCTTTCGGGCTTGCTATGGAACGCGAAGCATTTGAAGAAGCCGGTGTGACACCGGGTTCCCTTGAAATCTCTTTTAGCGCGCGCAATATCATTTCGCGTCCCGTTCATGAAGGCTGGATGCGAGAAATCGCTTACATCTGCAATGCTTATGTTGAAGACTCTTTCCATCCTCACAACATGGACGGCGAGGTCGAGCGCTTTGAACTCTTAGAACCCGAAGCGATTATTGAGCGCATAGAAAAAGGACGATTCACATTCGAATCGTCCCTTGCTGTTTTAGCCGGCTTAGCCTGGCAGGAAGGCCTGCTTGATCTTTTGGATCAGCCGGCCGTCTAAACGCTAACCTCTTTCGTCCATCCAAGCGACCAGGATGGCTTCCAGTATTTTTTCGTTGCTTGCTTCCGGATCATCATCAAAATCCGGGAGCGCGACGATCATTGCATGCATCTTCTCAAAGCTGATCGTCAGCGGATCTAAGTCCGGATTTTCGTCATACAGCTCTTCCGCAATCGCACGCGGATCCTTCCAAGTCAGCTTCATTACTCGTTCTCTCTGGCGTGATTACGGGAGTATTTCGGAATTTCAACGGTAATGTCTTCTTTGCCGACTTTTGTCTGGCAAGTCAGGCGTGAGTTCGATTTCAGACCCCAAGCCTGGTCAAGCAGATCTTCTTCATCGTCTTCTGCCGGTTCCAAAGAATCAAAGCCCTTGTCGATGTAGCAGTGGCAAGTCGTGCAGGCGCAGGAGAACTCGCAGGCGTGGTCAATATTGACGCCGTTTGCGACCAAAGCTTTAGCTAAGTTTGCACCTTCGGGGACTTCAAACTCAGCCCCGTTCGGACAGATTCCAGGATGCGGTAAAACGGTTACTTTCGGCATTTTTAAACCTCGTCAACAGATTTGCCTTGGAGTGCTTCCAAGATCGTACGGTTCATTCGACGTGCAGCAAAGTCTTTCGTTCCCTCGGACAGCGCTGAAATCGAATTTTTAATTTCATCTTTGTCATCTTGCGCGCGAACCGTCTCGAGATGTTGAATCATGGCGTCGATCTGAGCGCGCTCAGCCTCATTGAGAAGGTCGGCGTCGGACGACAATGCGGAATAAATGCTTTCCAAAAGGCGAGCGGCTTCCACTTTCTGCTCGCGTAATTCGCGAAGCTTCATATCTTCTTCGGCGTGACCAAAGGAATCTTCCAGCATGCGGCTGATTTCATCTTCCGACAGACCGTAAGAAGGTTTGACCGTGACAGATGCTTCCACGCCCGTGGTTTGTTCGCGGGCCGTGACCGACAACAGTCCGTCAGCATCCACCTGGAACGTCACACGAATACGAGCGGCTCCTGCAACTTTCGGCGGAATACCGCGCAAAGAGAATTTAGCCAAAGAACGGCACTCTTCTACCAAGTCACGTTCACCCTGAAGGACATGGATCGACATCGCGGTCTGACCGTCCTTGAAGGTTGTGAAGTCCTGAGCCATGGCTACAGGAATCGGCGTGTTGCGGGGAATGACTTTTTCAACGAGACCGCCCATGGTTTCAAGACCCAAGGAAAGCGGCGTGACGTCAAGAAGCAGCCAGTCTTCGTCGCTGCGGTTGCCGGCAAGCAGGTTTGCCTGAAGCGCAGCGCCGATTGCCACCACTTCATCCGGGTCAATATCGGTAAGCGGTTCGCGGTCAAAATAATCGGCCACTGCCTTGCGGATGCAGGGCATGCGCGTTGAGCCGCCGACAAGCACGACACCTTTTACTTCATTGCGTTTGAGACCTGCGTCCTTTAATGTCTGTTTCGTGGCTTCGATGGTTCTTGCTACTAAGTGGTGCGTGATCGAATCAAAGACTTCGCGCGTAATCGTGACATTGATGATTCTGTCGCCGGAAATCTTGGCGTGAATCGTTGCTTTCTTTTCCGTCGTCAGCGTTTCTTTGGCTGCCTTGGCTTTTGCCATCAGCATGCGGCTGTCGGAATGCGTCAGCAGCGGACGACCTGCCTGGTCAATGACCCAGCAGTAGAGACGCTGGTCAAAATCATCGCCGCCTAACTGGCTGTTGCCGCCGGTGGCGAGCACCTCAAAAACGCCTTTGCGCAGACGGAGGACGGAGACGTCAAACGTACCGCCGCCCAAGTCATAAACGATGTAAAGACCTTCGGCGCCGGTATCGAGGCCGTAAGCCAAAGCGGCCGCCGTCGGTTCGCTCAAAAGACGAAGAACATTCAGACCGGCAAGCTTTGCGGCGTCTTTAGTCGCCTGACGCTGAGCGTCATCAAAGTAAGCCGGTACCGTCACGACAGCGCCGACAAGTTCGCCGCCTAAGGCGTCTTCGGCGCGTTTTTTAAGGACTTTTAAGATTTCTGCTGATACTTCAACCGGACTCTTCGCGCCTTGTGCCGTGTTGAGCTTCACCATGCCCTCGCCTTTGATGAAGTCATAGGGCATGTAGCGGTTATTCTGCAGCTCAGAAGCGCTTCGGCCCATCAAACGCTTGACACTTGAGATCGTGTTGAGCGGATCTGCTTCTGCACGTGAACGGGCTTCTTCACCAACAACCACGCATCCATTCTTTTCGTAGTGGACAACAGAAGGAAGCAGTTTCTGATTCTTTTCGTCAACGAGAACTTCGGGAGAACCGTTTCTAGCGGTGGCTGCCAATGAATTCGTGGTGCCCAAATCAATACCGACAGCAAACCGCTCTTCGTGCGGTGCTGTCGACATTCCCGGTTCGGCAATTTGCAGAAGTGACATTATTCAAAATCCAGTAGCTGGCGATTTAAAAACATAACCTTTTTTAAATCTTCTGCCGCCAGCGAGACATCAGATTTCACATCGAACGCGTCTGCCACCTCGTTGAGCAGCTCGTCCTTTTCTTTTTCAATCGCTTTCTTCAGCACTTCCAGCTCAGCCGTATTCCCGGAATCCTTTGCATCTGAGATCGCCTCTCGGCGTTCCAGCTGCTCAAGAAGAAACTCTTCAGAAATCGAACCGCTGCTGTCTTCGTCAATGAGGTGTCCTCGCAGCGCGCAAAGGGCTTTACCTCGCTGGATCGGATCGCTGAGCTTCTGAAAAGCGTCATTAATCAGCGTTGCCCACTGCTGAGCAACGCGCTTTTCAGTATCGCTTGCCGAAGCAAAACGGTCGGGATGAACCTTTTTTTGGATTTCAAAATACTTTTCATCCAACTTTTGTTTATCGATTCTGAACTGTGGTTTCAAACCGAAAATTTCAAAAGGATTCATCGCCGCCATAGCGCCTCCGTTTCAGTTAGACATGGAAAGACTTGCCGCAGCCGCAGCTTTCTTTCTCGTTCGGGTTCTTGAATTTGAATCCAGTATTGAGACCTTCACGGACAAAGTCCAGTTCGGTTCCGTTGATATAGGGCAGGCTCTTGGGATCAACAATTACTTTAATCCCGTAGCTTTCGTACACCTGATCTTCGGGTTCGATTTTGTCTGCAAACTCTAATGCGTAAGCCATACCGGAGCAGCCGCTGGTTTTGACACCGACTCTGAGGCCGACGCCTTTGCCGCGTTTGCGAAGGAATTCTTCAACGTGAGAAGCTGCTTTTTCTGTCAATGTAACCGACATTATTTATCCTTAATCTGAGCCTGTTTCTGGCGATAGTCTTCCACTGCGGCCTTGATGGCGTCTTCCGCAAGAATGGAACAGTGGATTTTGACGGGAGGAAGCTCAAGTTCTTCGGCAATTGCCGTATTTTTGAGCTGTTCGGCTTCTTCCAAGGTCTTGCCCTTGATCAGTTCGGTGACCAAAGAGCTGGAAGCGATGGCACTGGTGCAGCCGTAGGTTTTGAACTTAGCGTCTTCGATCACGCCGTTGTCGTTGACCTTGATCTGCAGGCTTAAAACGTCGCCGCAGGCGGGGGCGCCGCGTGTACCGGTTCCGACGTTCGGATCGTTTTTATCCAGTCTGCCGACATTTCTGGGGTGCTGGAAATGATCCATCACTTTATCGCTGTATTGCATTCTTTTCTTTCCTTGTTAGTGTTCTGTCCATTTAACTTGTTTCATGTCCACGCCTTCCTTGTACATCTCCCAAAGCGGGGACATTTCACGAAGCTGTGCAACCTTTTCTTTGATGAGCTTGACGGTGTAGTCAATCTCTTCTTCCGTCGTGAAACGGCCTAAGCTGAAGCGAATGGAGCTGTGGGCGAGTTCGTCATCAATACCGAGGGCACGCAGAACGTAGGACGGTTCCAAGCTGGCCGAGGTGCAGGCAGAACCGGAGGAAACTGCGATTTCAGGGCAGCTGGCCATGAGGGCTTCACCTTCAACAAACGCGAAGCTGACGTTGAGGTTGAAAGGAGCTCTGTGTTCCATGCTTCCGTTGACATGAACGGCTTCGATTTCGCTCAAGCCTTTCCAAAGTCTGTCGCGAAGAGCGCCGATACGCTTCATTTCCTCGTCCATTTCCAGGCGGCACAGTCTGTAGGCTTCGCCCATACCGACGATCTGGTGTGTGGCGAGTGTGCCTGAGCGCATGCCTCTTTCGTGACCGCCGCCGTGAATGATGGCTTCAATACGAGCACGCGGTTTGCGGCGAACATAAAGAGCGCCCATTCCCTTCGGTCCGTAGAGCTTGTGGGCGGAAAGGCTCATCAGATCAACCTTGAGTTTTTCCATATCCAGAGGGATCTTGCCGGCGGCCTGAGTGGCGTCGACGTGGAACAGGATTCCGCGTTCACGGCACATTTCACCGATTCTTTCGATGTCTTGAATGACGCCGATTTCATTGTTGACGGCCATCACGGAAACCAAGGTAGTATCCGGACGCATGGCTTTGGCCAAAGCGTCGAGGTCCAAAAGTCCGTCCTTGCCGACGTCCATGTATGTCACTTCAAAGCCTTCGCGTTCAAGTTCTCGCATGGAGTCCAGCACGGCTTTGTGTTCGGTCTTTACCGTGATTAAATGCTTGCCTTTGTCCTTATGGAAACGAGCTGCACCTTTGATCGCGAGGTTGTCGCTTTCGGTGGCGCCGCTAGTCCAAACGATTTCTTTCGGATCGGCATTGATTAGTGCTGCAACTTCGGCACGGGCGTTTTCAACAGCTTCTTTAGCCTTCCAGCCGTATTCGTGGCTCGTGCTGGCAGCGTTGCCGAAATTCTCGTAGAGGAAAGGAATCATCTTATCGACGACACGAGGATCCACAGGCGTAGTCGCAGAATAATCAAGGTAAATAGGGAACTTCATGATTAGCTCCAATGAAGAGATAAATTGGGGATTTATTAAACCTTCGGTTTGATAATGGATACGGGGCTTAAGCCCCGATCTTTGAGCTTTTTCTTGTCAGCCAGGTTTTTCAGCGAGATCCCTTTCAGGAACTTGCGGATTTCCTCGTTGAGGCTTTCCCAAAGATCGAATGTGATGCACTCACCTTCTCCGTCGCAGACGGCTCTGTTTTTATCGCAGCTGGCTTTCTCGAGAGGGTCGTCCACGGCTTCCAAAATATCGATCACCGTGATCTGATCCGCAGGTTTGGCCAAACGGTATCCGCAGGGCCGCGCACACCTTCAAGGAGGCCGGCTCTGCGCAGCTTTCCGAAGATCTGCTCAAGATAGGCGCTTGAAAGATGACGTCTGTCCCCGATCGCAGCGATGGATACGTACTCTTCCGGGTCATGGAGAGCAATATCAAGCATTGCGGTGACGGCAAAACGGCCTTTAGTAGTGAGTTTCATCTTTATTCCGATCCATTTAGTCGGAAATAATAGACCGTTTTATTTCCGAGCGCAATAGTCGGAATTGAAAAAGCCCTCCGAAGAGGGCTAAGAAGGAAAATGAATTTTCAGCGGCTACAGAGCTGAGCCGGGAATGTAGACGGAAGCGCGTTTCTTAACAACTTCAAGCAGGCCTTCGCAGGCGTCCTCACAGTAATCAAGCACCGTGTTGAAGCCTTCGTTGCCGCCGTAATACGGATCAGGCACCACGGCCGTGTCGTATTCGGTTGCATAGCGCATCAGGAGCGCCAGCTTGTGTTTGTACATCGGAGGGCAGATCTGCTGCATGGCGGTCAGATTTTCCCAGTCCATCGCCAAAATGAAGTCGCACTCTCTAAAGTCGTCGGATGTAATCTGACGAGCCCTAAGTTCGGATAAGTCATATCCGCGCTTACGGCCTGCAATCTGAGCGCGCACGTCCGGCGCCTCTCCGACGTGATAACCATGTGTACCGGCAGAATCCACGATTACTTTGTCAGTCAGTCCGGCTTCCTTCACCATTTTCTTAAAAACTGCTTCAGCCGTAGGGGAACGACAAATGTTCCCCATGCACACAAATAAAACTTTTACCATGTTTTTTGCATTCTTCTTAATTGACGAATTAATCACACCTCTCTCGCGTACACCGCAGGCAGGTTGCAATAGCTTACGAGCCCCAAACGCTTTTTGCAAAAATGTATAGGGTAATTACCAATAATTCAACTCAAAATGAGCACCTATACGTTCTCTTTTGCACCTTCCTCATCTTTTCCGGGCGTCGCGCCGAAAACTTGTTTACGAATTGAAGCCAATTTATCACGGACTTCCGAGGCTTTTTCGAATTCGAGATTCTTAGCATGCTCAAACATTTCGTTTTCGAGCCGTTTGATTTCGCGTGCCAGTTCCTTCGGACCCATTTTTTCGTAATCCTGACCGTCCACCAATCCGAATTCATTTTCGAGGTTATCGCTCTTGTAGACACCGTCAATAATGTCACGGATTTCTTTCTTGACGCTCTTCGGCGTGATGTTATGCGCCACGTTGTAAGCAGTCTGCTTTTCTCTGCGTCGAGCCGTTTCGTCCATCGCTCGGCGCATGGAGTCCGTAATCGTATCGGCGTATAGAATGGCTTTGCCTTCAACGTTTCGCGCGGCACGGCCGATCGTCTGAATAAGAGAACGTTCGCTTCGCAGGAAGCCTTCCTTATCAGCATCTAAGATCGCGATCAGTGCCACTTCCGGAATATCCAAGCCTTCTCTCAATAAGTTAATGCCGATCAGAACATCGAAGACACCGGCACGAAGGTCTCGAATAATTTCTACGCGTTCCACCGTATCGATGTCCGAGTGCAGGTAACGCACCTTGATACCGTTGTCCTGCAGGAAGTCGGTTAAGTCTTCTGCCATGCGCTTGGTCAGCGTTGTAATCAGAATGCGCTGGCCCTTCGGAATTCTTTCTTTGATTTCGCCGAGCACATCGTCAACCTGAGCCGTAGCCGGACGTACTTCTACTTCCGGGTCTACGAGGCCGGTCGGGCGCACCACCTGCTCCACGATCTGAGAAGAATGATTCAGCTCGTAGTCTGCAGGAGTGGCCGAGACAAAGATCGCTCGGCGCATCTTGCTTTCGAATTCGTCAAAACGAAGCGGACGATTGTCTTTAGCGCTCGGAAGACGGAAGCCGTAGGTGACGAGGGTTTCTTTTCTGGCACTGTCGCCGCGGTACATACCGCCGATCTGACCTAACAGAACGTGAGATTCGTCGAAGAACATCAGCGCATCTTTCGGCAGATAGTCGATCAAGGTAGGAGGCGCCTCTCCGGGCAGACCGCCGGCCAAGTGGCGGCTGTAGTTCTCAATGCCTTTGCAGAAGCCCACTTCGTGGAGCATTTCTAAGTCAAAGAGCGTTCTTTCGCGGATGCGCTGCGCCTCAAGCAGCTTGCCGCTCTCGATGAATTTTGTCTCCTGGTCTCTGAGCTCATCCTTGATGGCTTCAATCGCTCGGAGAATATCGTTTCTCGGCGTGACATAGTTAGACGTCGGATAGATCGCGAAGCGGTCTACCTTCTGGCGTGTTTTACCGGTCAGCGGATCGAAGAAATACATTGCTTCGATTTCGTCATCAAAGAGTTCGATACGGAGCGCCATTTCCGAGTGTTCGGCTGGGAACACGTCAATCGTGTCACCGCGGACGCGGAACTTACCTCGCGTAAATTCCATGTCGTTGCGTTCGTACTGGATGCGGACCAAGTGCGAGATCAAGTCGCGCTGTTCAGTCTTATCACCAACTTTCAGGATAAGACGCATCTCGGTATAGGACTCCGGCTTACCGATACCGTAGATGGCAGACACGGTCGCGACAATGATCACATCACGGCGTTCGAGCACGCTCTTTGAAGCCGACAGACGCATCTGCTCGATGTGTTCATTGATAGCAGAATCTTTTTCAATAAACAGATCACGCTGAGGGACGTAAGCTTCGGGCTGATAGTAGTCGTAGTAACTGACGAAATACTCCACCGCGTTGTTTGGGAAAAAGTCCCTCATTTCCGCGTAGAGCTGAGCGGCAAGGGTTTTATTCGGCGCCATGATGAGCGTCGGCAGACCGGTTCGAGCGATAACGTTCGCCATGGTGTAGGTTTTGCCGCTACCCGTCACGCCAAGCAGCGTCTGGGCCGTCAGGCCGTCCTCGATGCCTTCGACGAGTTCTTTGATTGCCTGAGGCTGATCTCCGGCCGCCTCAAAGGGCTGATGCAGTTCAAACGGAGAATTAGGGAATCTGATGACTTTCAAGGTGGTGTCTGCCTAAAGAATCCTTTGAATTTGAAAAGTTTAGAACGAATCCTAAGACATCGGTTTTCCGATCATCCGATCTGGTCAGATTGCCTCGACCTCAGTCTTCTCTGCTTTAGATGAGTTCTAAGGAGACATCCATTTTAAGTTCACTTTCAAACCAAACCCCTCTCAATTAAGCTTCGGCACCTTATTTTCTCAAGCACGCAGGGTGATTTAAATATCAATAATTCAAATTTATAAAATCACCCTTGGCTGGACACTCTCGGAATAAAATAAAAATTAGCACATTACATAAGCTGATGAGGTTTGTTTTCGGAAAAAGTAAAACATCGGTCTGAAACAACTCCTTAACTTTCTAGAAGGATATATCCTTAAAAAATCCTCTCTATTCCAAATTTAATCTTTGTTTAATATTTATCAACAATTATCATCAACCCCTCTAATTATAAAATCCCATTTTGAGTTTATTTTTTGCTAATTAGCTAATTTATAAGAATTTTCATCTTCTCTAAATTTCGTAACAATCTATTGACTTCTAGAAATTTTGCTGTCAGAATGCTTATGTCTGTTGTTTGACAGACATGACAATTGGGATTACTGCTATGTGCATATTTAACATTGGCAAGTGCCTATTCAACATAGGCATGCGCCGCACGTTACACCTCACGCGGTTTACGATGCGTGATTGCTTCTCCTTCAATAAATTCCTCTCCGAATCCGACATCTAGTCCTCCGGCCGATTCTTTATCGGTTCGGCTCGAACTGCTTTTCTCTTAATTTCTTCCGCGAAATCTCTTAGTGTTCAAGCCTTTTTGACGCTTGTTCATAAGGGGGGGGTATTACCGAGAAAAGCCAATACCACAATTCATTTAATTACGATGCGGATTTATTTACCTTATTAAATAAATCTGGAGGACTACTATTATGCAAAAACTTAAAGTCGCAGCTTCTGCATTACTGAAAGATAAACTTCAGGTTGAACGTGAAGTCGTTTGCCTCTCAAATGCTGACTTTACTGAAGTCTCCGCTGTTGTTATCGACATTGAAGACTATCGGAAAGGCGGGTTAAACAAGGTTAATGCCACCGCCTTGGAAATTCCTGTTTTTCTTTATCTCCGCGATGAAGACACCACTCCGGAAGAACTCGTCGGTCACGTGGTCGGTGTGATCAACGATGACCTTACAGACAGACGTCTTTTCGGCCGTCAAATCGATGAAGCTGCCAAACGCTACGAAGACAAGCTCCTTCCTCCTTTCTTCGGTGCCCTCGCCCAATACGTATACAAAGGAAAGTCCCAGTTTGACTGCCCGGGACATCAGGGAGGCGCATACTTCCGCCGCCATCCGGCCGGCCGCGCATTCTATGACTTTTTCGGTGAAGAGCTTTTCCGCTCTGACCTTTGCAATGCTGACGTTGCGATGGGCGACCTTCTAATTCATGAAGGTGCACCGCTAACCGCTCAAAAAGCTGCCGCTAAGGTATTCAATGCCGATAAGACTTATTTCGTTTTGAACGGAACCTCCGCCTCTAACAAAGTTGTATTAAATGCGGCTTTAACTCCCGGTGACTTGGTTTTGTATGATCGAAACAACCACAAGTCAATTAACCACGGAGCTCTGTTGCAAGCCGGCGCTACTCCGATTTATCTTGAAACTGCCCGCAACCCCTTCGGATTTATCGGCGGCATTGACGAAAAATGTTTTGACGAAGAGTATCTCCGCAGCCTAGTTAGAGAAAAATGTCCTGAAAAAGCGGATGCCAAGCGCCCCTTCCGTCTTGCAGTCATCCAACTCGGCACTTATGACGGCACGATTTATAACGCTCGACAAGTTGTGGACAAAATCGGCCACCTTTGTGATTACATTCTCTTCGACTCCGCATGGGTAGGCTACGAGCAATTCATTCCAATGATGCGTGACTGTTCCCCGCTTCTTCTCGAGTTAGGACCGGAAGACCCCGGCATCTTCGTCACTCAGTCCGTTCATAAGCAGCAAGCAGGTTTTTCTCAGACTTCACAAATTCACAAAAAGGACTCTCACATTAAGGGACAAGACCGTTATATTCCTCATAAAGTGTTGAATAACGCTTTCATGATGCATGCATCAACCAGTCCATTTTACCCGCTGTTTGCTTCTTTGGACGTCAACGCAAAAATGCAAGAAGGAGAAGCCGGCCGTAGACTTTGGGCTGACTGCGTTAAGACAGTTGTTGATGCTCGCAAATTACTGCTTGAAACCTGTCATTACATCAAACCGTTTATTCCTTCTAAAGTTCGCGGCTCCGATTGGAAGTCGTACCCAACGGATTTGATTGCCCAAGACCTGGAATTCTTCAAATTTGTTCCGGGTCAGAAATGGCATTCTTTCGAGGGATATGGGGAGAACCAATATTTTGTAGATCCCTGCAAATTTATGCTGACGACTCCGGGCATCGATGTTGAGACCGGCGAATACGAAGATTTTGGCGTTCCGGCAACGATTTTGGCTAATTACTTGCGCGATAACGGCATCATCCCCGAAAAGAATGACCTCAATTCCATTCTTTTCCTCATGACTCCCGCAGAAAATAAAGAAAAAATGGATCACCTGGTTAGCCAGATCGCTCGCTTTGAAAAATACCTCGATGATGACGCTCCCTTAGAAGAGGTTCTGCCCAATCTTTACAAAGCTTACGAATCTCGCTACCGCAACTATTCCATCCGTCAGCTCTGCCAAGAAATGCATGACTTCTACAAGGAGCGGAATATTAAAGAGATTCAAAAGGAAATGTTCCGTACAGAATTCATGCCTAAGAGCGTCATTAATCCTCAAGAAGCCCACTTTGCATTCCTGCGCGGCCAAGCCGAGCTCGTCCGTCTGGAAGATGCAGAAGGAAGAGTTGCTGCTGAAGGCGCTCTGCCCTACCCACCGGGAGTCTTGTGCTGCTTCCCGGGTGAAGTTTGGGGCGGACCCGTGCTCAAGTATTTCTTAGCTTGGCAGGAAGCCATGGGACGGATGCCTGGATTTGCACCCGAACTTCAAGGTGTTTATGTCGAAGACAACGGCAGGGGCGGTAAACAAGTTTACTGCTATGTACTAAAAGAAGATGCTGTCGAACGTCTGACTGCTAAAGGTAAATAAGCCGCGTGCGCGGAAGCTCGCGCTTCCGTGCTGCCTCTCTACACAGAACATACTTGAGGATATTTTTATGTCTCAGCAAAACCGTACCAAGATGTCAGTCACTCAGCTGACTCTTCTCACTGCTATTAATATGATGGGCTCCGGCATCGTCATGCTGCCGACCAAACTGGCTGAAATTGGAACAATTTCTATTCTTTCCTGGCTCATCACTGCCGTGGGATCCTTGTGTTTAGCCTATGCCTTTGCCAAGTGCGGCATGTTTAGCAAACGTCCGGGTATGGGCGGCTATTCTGAATATGCCTTCGGCAAAGCCGGCAACTTCATGGCTAACTACACTTATGGTGTTTCGCTTCTTTTTGCCAACATCGCTATCGCGATTACCTGTGTCGGCTATGGGGCCGAATTTTTGGAAATTGAACTAACCCCGGTTCAAGTTTGCCTTTCTACGATCGTCGTACTTTGGATCTGTACGTCCGCAAACTTTATGGGGGCCTCGCTCACCGGAAAATTTAGTGCCTTAGCCGTTTGGTGCGTCATCCTTCCCGTGTTGCTTTTAACCGTTATCGGCTGGTTCTGGTTCAGTCCTACGATGTATGTCGAAGCCTGGAATCCGCACAACGAACCTTTCTTCTCCGCTGTCGGGGCTTCAATCTCTATGACGCTATGGGCCTTCTTAGGACTTGAGAGCGCCTGTGCCAACAGTGATGCCGTTGACAATCCCGAGAAGAATGTTCCTATTGCCGTGCTGGCCGCTACCATTGGTGTTGCTATTATCTATATTGTCTCCACCAATATCATCGCGGGTATCGTTCCGAATGCCGAGTTGGTTAAATCAAACGCTCCCTTCGGCCTGACCTTTACCATGATGTTCAACTCTACCATCGGCAAGATCGTCACTTTCCTTCTTGTTCTTTCCTGCGCAGGCTCTACACTGGGTTGGCAGTTCACGATTGCTAAGGTATTTCAGCAGTCTGCAATCGACGGTTTCTTCCCGAAGTGCTTTGCTAAAGTCAACAAATGGAAAGCTCCAGTGCTCGGTATGATTATCATTACGGCCATTCAAACCGGCTTCTGTTTCATGACGATTAGCCCCGAACTGTTCAAACAATTCAACCGGTTGGTAGATCTCGCCGTAGTAACCAATATCATGCCTTATCTGCTGTCAATGGCGGCTGTTGCCGTCATCATGAAAGTCGCAAAAGTGGAGCCCTCCAAGGCCAAACTTTACAACGTCATTGCAATCATCGGCGCCATCTACAGCTTCTACGCACTCTTCTCTACCGGAATCACAGAAGTTTTCTACGGCTCTTTAGCCACATTCCTCGGATGGACGCTTTGGGGACTGATTGCACCTAGATTCGCCAGCAACGAAGCTTGATAGCAATTTGCTCTCAGTTAAAGGACTGCCCGTGCGGCGGTCCTTTTTATTTGCGATCTCACAGGTTCAGGAGTTTAAATATTTCGTTAGAAAAACGATTTTGCCGCCAATTTTGAATTAGGCTAAGTAATTGACATTTTTTAACACCTCTAGAGAATCTCATGTCCAAATCCATTTTTGATGTTGTCGGACAAGCTCCCGACGATCCCATTCTCGGCCTCAACGAAGCTTTCAAATCCGACCCCCGCGACAAGAAAGTTAATCTGAGTATCGGCGTGTACAGCACCGAAGACGGCAAAGTACCTCTTCTGCGCGTCGTTGCCGAAGCCGAGAAGAGAATCCTTGAAGCCGGCGAGCCTCATACTTATCTTCCGATCTCCGGTATTCCTGCTTTTAACGCCGGCGTTCAGAAGCTGATTTTCGGTGCCGATTCTCCGATCATCAAAGAAAAGCATGCCGTTACCGTTCAATCTCTCGGCGGTACCGGTGCTCTTAAAGTCGGCGCAGACTTCCTTGCAGCTATTCTCAAAGATCCGGAAGCCGTTGTCAGCACACCGACATGGCAGAACCACGTTGCAATTTTTGAACAAGCTGGTTTCAAAGTCGGCAAGTATCCGTACTATGACAAAGAAAACAACGGCGTCGACTTCCCTGCCATGCTTAAGAGCCTCAGCGGTTTGAAAGAAAACACCGTTGTGATTCTGCATGCCTGCTGCCACAATCCCACAGGCTATGACCTGACTCAAGAACAATGGGCCCAGGTTGTTGACGTCTGCGTTAAGAACAAGCTGATTCCGTTCCTCGATATTGCTTACCAGGGCTTCGGTGACGGTCTTGAAGAGGATGCCGGCTCCATCCGTCAATTTGCCGATGCAGGCATTCCTTTCTTCGTCTCCAGCTCTTTCTCCAAGTCCTTCTCTCTTTACGGCGAACGTATCGGTGCACTGACCGTCGTCTGCAAAGATCAGGAAGAAGCCTCCCGTGTCCTGAGCAAACTGAAAGCTTTGATTCGTGCCAACTACTCCAATCCTCCCGCCCACGGCGCCAAGATTGTTGCTCAGGTACTCAATGATCCTGAACTCATGAAGCAGTGGCATGAAGATTTGGGCGAAATGCGCGAACGTATCAAAGAAATGCGTAAGGATCTGGCTTCCGAGCTCAAAGCACTCGGCGCCAAGAAAGACTTTGACTTTGTCACTCAGCAGAAGGGCATGTTCTCCTTCTCTGGCCTGAACCCCGAACAGGTTCAGCGTCTGAAAGACGAATTCGGCGTCTACATCGTTAAGAGCGGCCGTATGTGTGTTGCTTCTTTGAACAAAGACAACGTGAAATACACGGCAGAAGCCATTAAAGAAGTGCTCTAAGCTCTAAACTACGCGTTTCTACGGAAGGCTCCGAAAAAATCGGAGCCTTTTTACATTTTTAAATTTCCTTTTGAATCAAGGAGTTCATGAGAGAGTGAATATAAAAACAAAAAAGAATGAAAAAATTTTTAGTTTTTGATTTGCACGACTTCAAAAACTTGTATATAGTCTCGTCTTGTTGATTCCCCGATAGCTCAGTCGGTAGAGCGACGGACTGTTAATCCGCAGGTCGTTG
>OGQL01000612.1_pt1 | contig 29237 bp, 20 predicted proteins | sample 1553211 | NCBI WGS metagenome assembly OGQL01 (sample SAMEA2579942, study PRJEB22360) | human gut metagenome
TCGGCGGCAGCACCGCCAAGACCCTTCAGCGAAGAGAAAGGCAGACGTACCTTGCCGTCCTCCACCACATACTTGGAGCCGCGGCTCTTGCCCAGCTCAATGGGCAAAAACTCGTAGCCGCGCACCAGCATCTCGTTGACGAGCTGCAGGCTGACCAGCACATCCTCGTCCTTGGCGTTCTTCTCTTCCTTCAGGCGGCGCTTGACTTCTTCCATGTGGGCGCGGGCCACTGCTGCACCGCCCACAGCGGCCTCATAGTCGATGTCGTCGCCGCGTACGGTAAAGTATACCGCATAGAACTCCGGCGGACGGTAGATCTTGAACCACATCAGACGAATGGCCGACATCAGGTAGGCCACGGCATGGGCCTTGGGGAACATATACTTGATCTTGCGGCAGCTCTCGATGTACCAGTCCGGCACCTCGTGCTCCCGCATGGCTTCCTCCCAGCCATCCTTGAAGCCGCCCTTGGCCACCTTGCCCTTACGCACGGCCTCCATGATATCAAAGGCCATCTTGGGTTCCAGACCCTTGCGCAGCAGGTACAGCATGATGCTGTCACGGCAACCAATGACCTCCGCAATGGTGCAGGTGCCGCTGCGGATCAGCTCGTCCGCGTTGCCGGTCCACACATCCGTGCCGTGGGACAGGCCCGAGATCTGGATCAGCTCGGAGAAGTTCTTGGGCCGTGCCTCCACCAGCATACCGCGCACGAAGTTGGTGCCCATTTCCGGGATGCCGAAGGTGCCGGTCTGGCTGTCGATCTGTTCCGGGGTCACGCCCAGCGCTTCCGGGCTGGTCAGCAGGCTGTACACCTTGGGGTCGTTCATGGGGATACTGTCGATGGGGATACCGGTGTACTCCTCAAAATACTTGTAGAAGGTGGGCATATCGTGGCCCAGTTCGTCCAGCTTGAGCAGGGTATCGTGCAGGTACTTGAACTCGAAGTGGGTGGTCAGCAGGCCGCCTGCCACATCATCCGCCGGGTGCTGGATGGGGCAGAAATCGTAGATCTCGTAGGTGTCCGGCACAACGACCATGCCGCCGGGGTGCTGACCCGTGGTGCGCTTGACGCCGGTGCAGCCCAGAGTCAGGCGGTTCTCCTCCGCATGGTTCACCGTGCGGCCGCGCTCATCCAGATATTTTTTGACATAGCCGTAGGCGGTCTTGTCCTGAATACCGGACACGGTGCCCGCCTTGAACACGTTGGCTTTGCCGAACAGCTCCTCGGTATAGCGGTGCACATTGGACTGATATTCGCCGGAAAAGTTCAGGTCGATATCCGGCTCTTTATCGCCGTAGAAGCCGAGGAAGGTCTCGAAGGGAATATCGTGGCCGTCCACCAGCATCCGGGTGCCGCAGTTGGGGCAGTTTTTATCCGGCAGGTCAAAGCCGTCATCCACGCTGCCGTCGGTGATGAACTCGCTGTGCTTGCACTTGGGGCAGCGATAGTGGGGCGGCAGGCTGTTCACCTCCGAGATGCCGGAGAAGTGGGCCACGGCCGATGAGCCGACCGAACCACGGCTGCCCACCTGATAGCCGCCCGCGTTGGAATAGGCCACCAGTTTGACCGCAATGACGTACAGCACGGCGTAGCCATGGCCGCAGATGGAGTCCAGCTCCTTCTGCAGCCGCTTTTCCACAATTTCGGGCAGCGGGTCACCGTAATCGCGCTTGGCGTGTTCCCACGTAGCATCGCGCAGCTGCTGCTCTGCACCCTCGATGCTGGGCGGGTAGGTGCCGCGCGGGATGGCACGAACATTGTTGTCGATCATCGCCGCAATCCTGCGGGGGTTCTTCACCACTACCTCGTAGGCTTTTTCCTTGGGCAGATAGTAGAACTGCGCCAGCATATCCTGCGTGGTGCGGAAGAACAGCGGCGGCTGGTTGTCGGCATCTTTAAAGCCGTTGCCCGCCTGCAACACAGCGCGGTAAGCCGCGTCCTCCGGCTCGGTAAAGTGCACGTCGCCGGTGGCAATGACCGGCTTGTGCAGATCTTCGCCCAGCTTGATGACCGTGCGGTTGAAGTTTTTGATGTCCTCTTCGCTGTCCACCTTGCCGTCCCGCACCATGTAGGCGTTGTTGCCCAGCGGCTGGATCTCAAGAATATCGTAGTAGGACGCGATCTTTTTCAGTTCTTCATAGCTGGTGCCATCCACGATGGCCCGGTACAGCTCGCCGGCTTCGCAGGCGGAAGTGAGCAGCAGGCCGTCCCGGTATTTGTTCAAAAGGCTCCGGGGCACCCGGGGCTTTTTGAAAAAGTAGTTCACATGGGCTTCGCTGACGATCTTGTACAGATTTTTCAGGCCCATCTGGTTCTTGACCAGAATGATGAGGTGGTAATACTTCTTTTTCAGCACCTCGCGGTTGCCGCCAAGGCCGGTGTTGATCTCACTGACCTTTGCTACCTGCTTTTCTTTCAGGTCGTTCAGCATGACCCCGAAGATGCGGCCCAGCGCGGCAGAATCCTCACAGGCACGGTGGGCTTCGTAGGCAGGCAGCTCCAGATGCTTGTTGATGGTGCCCTGCTTGTAGTTGTGCAGGCCGGGGTACATGGCCTGCGCCATGGTCAGGGTGTCGATATAGGTCGGCTCCAGTTTGATGCCGCTGCGCTTGGCGGCGGCGCGCAGGAAACGCATATCAAAGGCGTGGACGTTGTGGCCCACAAGGATGCGGTCTCCCGCAAATTTGAGGAAGGCTTCCAGTGCTTCCTTTTCGCCGGGAGCATCCGCCACCATTTCGTTGGTGATGCCGGTCAGCTCGGTGATCTTGGGGGTGATGGGCTTGCCGGGCTTGACAAAGGTATCAAATTCCTCCACCACTTCGCCGTTTTTCACGATGACGGCACCGATCTCGGTCATATACTCCACGCCGGGGTCAAGGCCGGTGGTCTCGGTATCAAACACGCAGAACTCCCCGTCCAGCGGCTGATCCTTCACACCGTATACGCAGGGGATCATGTCGTCCACAAAGTAGGCTTCACAGCCGTAGATCAGCTTGAAGTCCGGGTCTGATTTATGGATATCGTCCGCTGCCAGCATGGCTTCCGGGTAGCCCTGACACACACCGTGGTCAGTGATGGCAACGGCCGGATGTCCCATGCGGTGGGCCAGCTTGACGATGCCGCCGGGATCACAGAAGCCGTCCATGCTGGAAAGCTTGGTGTGCAGATGCAGCTCCACACGCTTGACCGGTGCGGTATCCTCCCGCTTTTTGCGCTCCACGATGAGCACATCGTAGGGGTAGACGATATAATCGTGTTCGTACTTGTCGTAGGAGCAGTCGCCGCGCACGATGAGAGTGGTGCCTTTGCCAAGGCTCTCCCACTTGGAGCAGTCCTCACCTTCCTGCGCGCGGATCTTCAGGTTGATGGAGCCCTGATAATCGGTGATGGATACGGTATAAATTTTGCGGAAGTTTCCCTTGACCTCCGAGAAGAACACATCGCCCCAGATCGTGCACTTGCCGCCCTCGCCGCCAAGGTCTTTCAGCGGGGTGAGGTTCTTGGGGGTGAACATCTTGCCGTGGAAAATGGTGACGGGCTTATCGGTCAGGTCCAGACCATCCACCTTGATAGACGGTGCTGTGTTCTTTTTCTCAAACTTGACCACCGGTGGCGCGATCTTGCGCTCCAGCTTTTCTTCCATCTGGTGCTGCTCGGCTTCGCTTACAGCGCTTTGCAGCGTTACCTGCGGCGTTACCCCGGTGTGAGCCGCAATGCGCTCTGCCAGCAGCTTTTCAAAGTGCATCTCCTGCAAAAACTTGGTGCCATGGCATACGCCAATGGTGATCTTCTGTCCGATGATGTTGATCTTGCACCGGTCCAGAAAGCCGTTGATGGGCACGCCGTCCCGCTTCATCTCTTCCATCAGATCGCGCAGGGCCGCTTCGTCCAGCATGGCATAGCCAAACAGGTTCTGGATGCGCAGCTCAAAGCCCTCATAATCCGGCTGCAGGGATGCCAGCAGCCGGGCACAGAGATTTTTGTCCAGTGGCGCACCGCTGCGCAGGGTAAAGATGACCTGCCGCTCCTGCCGCAGCATCTGCGCATGCTCCACAATGACCTGCCCGAAGCAGGCCGCAAATGCCGGGTCAACCATGAACTGCGGCCACAGGTTGGATACGAGTGGTGTCACAAATGGTACTCCTTTTTATACAGCACAAACTGCCGCACCCGTTTTTTGCAGGTGTGGCAGCAAAAATGTGATTTTATTTCTTTGCAAGTTCCTCTGTTCTGAAAATCTGGTAGCCCTCATAATGATAGCTTGCATCAATACCCTTCATATACACCTGACGGTCATTGATCTGTTCCGTCAGTGCTTTATGCAGCAGTACCTTGATTTCCAGATCTTTCACCGGACTGCGCTCCATGGCCATCAGATAGTCGCTTTTATCCACGCGGCTCCAATCCACCACCTGATGCAGTTCTTTTTTCAGGATGCAGTCCAGCCAGATACGGGTACTGCGGCCATTGCCTTCCCGGAAAGGGTGCGCCACGTTCATTTCCACATATTTTTCAATAATTTCATCAAACGTGGACTGCGGCATCCGGTCAATGCTTTCCAGTGCCGGGCGCAGATACATGACCGGTGCAAAGCGGAAATTTCCCTTTGCGATGTTTACGGTGCGCATCTGACCGGCAAATTCATAGATATCTTCAAACAGATATTTATGGATCATTGCAAGGCCTGCAAATGTTCCTACCGGAAAAGTATCCAGCAAACCCGTATCATACAGAGCCAGCGCCTTTTGTTTGCTGATCCTTTCCTCTTCACGGGCAAGCTCCAGTTCATCGGTCAGGCCCAGTTTATTTTGCAGTGCCATATCATTCTCCCACTTTACAGTTTATAGATCTCATCCATGAACTGATCCAGGATGTTGTCTCCGGTCAGCTTTTTGATGGGCTTGCCGTGGATGAACAGCACCGCCTCGCCCTTGCCGCCGGCAATGCCGATGTCTGCTTCGCGGGCTTCACCGGGGCCGTTGACCACGCAGCCCATCACGGCCACCTTAATAGATTTTTTGCAGCCCTGCAGCCGCTTTTCCACCTCATTGGCGATCTCGGTGCAGGGATACTGGGTGCGGCCGCAGGTGGGGCAGGTGATGACCTCCGGGCCTGCTACCGGGAAGCCCACGGCGCGCAGGATGTTGTAGCCCGCTTCCACTTCCTTTTCCGGCTCTGCGGCCAGCGAGACGCGGATGGTATCGCCAATGCCTTCCAGCAGCATTCCGCCGATGCCCATGCCGCTTTTCAGCAGACCCATCTGGTAGGTACCCGCCTCGGTAACACCCACATGGAGCGGATAATCCGTGACAGCGCTGAGCTGGCGGTAGGCCTCCATCATGCGGGGCACATTGGAGTTCTTGATGGAAATGACGATGTTGTTGAAATCGAATTTTTCCAGCAGGCGCACATGGTACAGTGCACTCTCCACCATGGCCTCCGGCGTGGGTGCGCCGTATTTTGCAAGGATGTGCTTTTCCAGACTGCCGCCATTCACGCCGATGCGGATGGGAATGTTCTTGCGCTGGCAGGCATCCACCACAGCCTTCACCCGGTCATCGTCGCCGATGTTGCCGGGGTTGATGCGGATCTTATCCACGCCCACATCTGCGCAGGCCAGAGCCGCCTTGTAGTCAAAATGGATGTCTGCCACAATGGGGATGTTCACCGCATTCTTGACGGCTTCGATGCACTTTGCATCCGCCGGGCTGGGGCAGGTCACGCGCAGGATCTGACAGCCAGCAGCTTCGCACCGCTTTGCCTGCGCCACATTGCCCTCAATATCCTCCACCGGCACGTTGAGCATCGTCTGCACCGCAACAGGATTCTTGCCGCCGATGGTCACATTGCCGATCTTCACTTCCCGTTTTAACTGCCGCATAAAGTTCCCCTTTCTGTTTTTGCTCACATTGCACCGGTCACAAGCCGGATGATATCATTATAGGTTGCAAAGAGCATCAGGCCAAACAGCAGTGCAAAGGCCGCAATGGTCAGTGTGCCCTGCAGCTTTTCCGGCACTGCATGGCCGGTAACGCCCTCAATGATCAAAAATACCACCTTGCCGCCATCCAGTGCCGGGAAGGGCAGCAGATTGAACACGCCCAGATTGATGGTGATGAGGGCCAGCAGCTCCAGCAGATCCTGCCAGCCGTAGCTTGCCGCCTGACCGATTGCTGTCACGATCCCCACCGGGCCGGACAGATTGTTGATGCTCTCACGTCCGCGCACAAGGTCTGCCAGCGAGATAAACGCGATGCGTCCGTAGTACAGGGTACTGTTCCATGCCTCTTTTAACACATTGAGCGGTGTTTTTTTGATGCCGTACACCGTAAAGCCAAGGGTCATATGGGTCTGGCCGTCCTCGTCCTGCCAGGTGTCGAACTGCACGTCCGGCAGTTCCACCTTCTGGCCGTCCCGCTTCACGGTGAACCGGGCGCGATAGGCTTCGGTGCGCACCAGCTCATAAAGGATGTCGTTGGCCACAAAGCAGCGCCTGCCGTTCACGGCAACGATCTCGTCCCCCGCCTGCAGGCCGGTCTGGCCGCAGAGGGCATCGTTCTCAATGGAATAGATGGTCTTGCTGGTGATGGCTCCTTCCTGTGCTGCCACAAGAATGACCAGCACCACAAAGCCCAGCACGAAATTCATGAAGGCACCTGCCACCATCACAAGCGCACGCTGCCATACCGGTGCCTCGTTCAAAGGGATGCCGGTGCGCTGCTCCGGCGGGACAGGGTTTTCTTCCTCTGCTTCCCGTTCGTCGCGGGCCGCTTCGGTCTGCTGGCTCTCGGGGCTTTCCTCGCCCTCCAGCGCCACATAGCCGCCTACCGGCAATGCACGCAGGCTGTACTGGGTGCCCTTGTAAATTTTCTTCCACAAAGCCGGCCCCATGCCGATGGAAAACTCGTTGACCTGAATGCCGCAGAGCTTTGCCACGGTAAAGTGTCCGAATTCATGAATGGCGATCACGGCGCTGAACACGATCAATGCGGCGATCAGGGTGATAAAAATTGACATTGCGTCTCCTAAAGCTGAAAAGTCGGAACCCCTCTCAGTCAGGGCTGCCGAACGCAGTGAGGCTGAGAGGGTTTTTATAAGTGCGCTCTTACAAATTCTCGTGCCATGCGGTCGCACTCGTACACATCGCTGAGGGTATACTCGCCGCCAAAGCTGTCGCTGTCCACGACTGCTTCCACCAGACGGCCAATATCGAGGAAGCCAATTTTGTCCTCAAGGAAGAGCTTGACAGCTTCCTCATTGGCACCGTTGGCAGCACATGGGCCGAGACCGCCCTTTTTGATGGCCTTTTTGCAGGCGGCAAGGCAGCGGAAGGTCTCGTCGTCTGCCACATCGAAGGTGAGCACCTTGAGTGCGGCAAAGTCCAGCTCTGGCACAACGCCGGGTACGCGCTTTGGGTAGGTGAGCGCATACTGGATGGGAATGCGCATATCCGGCACACCCAGCTGAGCAATGACCGAATTATCGCTGAACTGCACCGCCGAATGCACAATGCTCTGGCGCTGCACCACGATCTGGATCTTCTCCGGCGGCAGGCCGAACAGCCACACCGCCTCGATCAGCTCCAGACCCTTGTTCATCAGGGTGGCAGAGTCAATGGTGATCTTTGCGCCCATGTTCCAGTTGGGGTGCTTGAGGGCATCCGCCTTGGTCTTACCGCGCAGCTCCTCGGTCTTCATCCCGAAGAAGGGGCCGCCGGATGCCGTGAGCAGGATCTTGGTCAGGCTGGGGGCACTCTCCTTATCCTGCAGGCACTGGAAGATGGCCGAATGTTCACTGTCCACCGGCAGCAGCTTTACACCATGCTTTGCCACGGCCTGTGTGACCAGATGGCCGCCGGTGACAAGGCTCTCCTTGTTGGCAAGGGCCAGATCATGCCCGCTTTCAATCGCGCACAGGCTGGCACCAAGGCCTGCAATGCCCACCACGCTGTTCAGCACCACATCGGTGCCGTCCAGTGCGGCCAGCTGCTTGAGCCCTTCTGGCCCTACCAGCAGCCGGGGCGCATCTGCACGACCGGAAAGCTCCGCATCCAGCCTGCGGGCCGCATCCGGGTCGGTCATGCAGACATAGCGCGGATGAAACTCTTCGATCTGCTGCAGGATCTTGTCTACATGGCTGTGGGCAGAAAGACCGAACACCTCATAGCCCTGTGCACGGATCACATCCAGGCTCTGGGTGCCGATGGAGCCGGTAGAACCCAGCAGAGTGATTTTTTTCGACATCACACGTTCCCCCTTTTAATAGTAGAACACCGCCGTAATGACCATGGTCACAAAGGGCGCAATGAACATCACACTGTCAAAGCGGTCCAGAATGCCGCCGTGCCCCGGGAAGATGGTGCCGTAATCCTTGATGCCGCACTGGCGCTTGACCACACTGGCAAACAGGTCGCCATAAATGCCCAGCACCGCAGCCACGCAGCCCAGCAGTGCAATGATCACATACATGGAAACGCCAATGTTGGAGCGGGTGAAGGCTTCCATCCGGTTTGCCGCCACTGAGTACACCAGTGTGATGATCACACCGAACACCATGGTGCCCAGAACACCGCCAATGGCACCTTCCACGGTCTTTTTGGGGCTGACCACCGGGCAGAGCTTGTGCTTGCCAAAGGCACGGCCTGCAAAGTAGGCACAGGTATCGCCGCCCCAGGCAAAGCAGAGGATGAGCAAGATAAAGAACACCGCATCGTAGCCGTACTGCTCCACCGGCAGCAGCTCCTTGAGCCGGATAAAGGAATAGAAGCAGAAGATCACGATACCGGAGAACATCAGCAGGCCGCTGGCCTTCTGATAGCTGATGGTACCGTTGCGCACCACCAGATAGATGGCGTAAAAGGTGACCAGCAGAAAGGACATCGGCATCACCAGCCGCCGCATGACCTGATAGTTGCTCGTCATGACCAGCAGTGTATACGGCACCAGAACCGCATACATCAGCCAGTCCTTCTTTTCAAAGCCGAGGGCACTGTAGATCTCGTGAACGGCGATCAGCGTAATGGCCGCGATGACCAGATTAAAGATCAGAGTGTTGAAGGTGAACATCACGCCGATCAGTACGATGATGCCCACGATCGCAGTAATAACACGTGTTTTCATAGATTGGATCTCCTTTTCACCGGTCGGTGCCGCACCCCTCTGGATTAAGTTTGGCTCCGGCAAAGCCGCCGGGCCGTCCGGTCCCTGCACCGTGTGCAGGAGGTCTTGGGTTTTACAGTCCGCCAAACCGGCGGGAGCGATGATTGAACTCCTCAATGGCAGCGTCCAGATCGCTGCGGGTGAAATCCGGCCACAGAACGTCCATTTCTACCAGCTCCGAGTAAGCTGCCTGCCAGAGCATGAAGTTGGACAGCCGCTTTTCTCCGCTGGGACGCAGGATAAAATCCGGGTCCTTCTGGCCAGCGGTATACATGGCATCGCTGAGCAGCTGTTCCGTGATCTCTTCGGGCTTTATCTCCCCTGCCGCCGCCTTTGCCGCCAGCTGCTGCGCCGCCCGCACGATCTCCGGGCGGCCGCCGTAGTTGATGGCAATGTTCAGGGTCATGCCGGTCTTGACCGAAGAATCTGCTTCCAGCTTGTTCATCAGCTGCTGCAGCTTTTCATCCAGCACCGTGCGGTCGCCCATGAACTTGATGCGGATATTGCGGTTCTTGTAGTCAAAGCCCTTCAGCAGATATTCGCCGAACAGCCGCATGATGGCGTTGACCTCTTCCAGCGGACGCTTCCAGTTCTCGGTGGAAAACGCATAGAAGTACACCGACGAAACGCCCAGCTCATCGCAGTAATCTGCGATATCGCTGAACACCTCTGCGCCTCTTTTGTGCCCGGCAGTGCGGGGCAGGCCGCGGTTCTTTGCCCAGCGGCCGTTGCCGTCCATGATGATGCCGATGGAAAGGCCCTCGGCAAATTCTTTAGGATGCGCCATTGTTTCCTCCCGGCAGCAACGCCGCCTTCAACAAAAGTGCCGCGCACTCTTCTTCAGCGCACGGCACCTCCAGTTTATTGCATCTGCGCAGATCAGACAGACATGATCTCCTTCTGCTTTTCTTCCACCGCAGCATCGATGTTCTTGATATACTTATCGGTCAGCTTCTGGACATCCTCTTCCATGGTCTTCTGGCTGTCCTCGGTCAGCTCGCCGGCCTTCTTCATGGCCTTGGCCTTATCCATAGCCTCGCGGCGGATGTTGCGCACTGCCACCTTAGCCTCCTCGCCCAGCTTGGAAACTTCCTTTGCCAGCTGCTTGCGGCGCTCCTCGGTGGGAGCCGGGAAGTTCAGGCGGATGGTAGAGCCGTCATCAATGGGAGTGATGCCCACATCGCTGGCCATGATGGCCTTGCTGATGGGGCGCAGCAGAGTACGGTCCCACGGGGTAATGGTCAGGGTGCGTGCTTCGGCCACAGCCACGGATGCCACCTGCTGGATGGGAGTGGGGGCACCATAATAATCCACGCTGACCTTATCCAGCACAGCGGGATTTGCGCGGCCTGCGCGCACAGCGCCCAGTTCGCGGCCCAGATGTTCGACCGAGCTCTTCATCTTGTCTTCGTAAACCTTGGTGTTGCTGCTCATTGCGGTAGTCTCCTGTTCCTTTTTATCTTGGGGCTGCGCTGCAATGCGTCTGCCCTATAATGTATGTCGGCTGCAGGCGTTTCAGCCCTCGTAAACCAGTGTGCCCACATTCTCGCCCTGCACGGCACGGGCAATGTTGTCCGGGTCGGCCAGATCGAACACGAGGATGGGCAGCTTGTTGTCGCGGCACAGAGTGGCAGCAGTGCCATCCATAACAGCCAGCTGGTCTTCCAGCACCTTGGTAAAGGTGAGGGTATCATACTTCTTTGCGTCGGCGTACTTGTGGGGATCCTTATCGTAAACGCCATCCACCATAGTAGCCTTGAACATCACATCGGCGCTCACTTCCACAGCGCGCAGAGCGGTTGCCGTATCCGTGGAGAAGAACGGGTTGCCGGTGCCGCCGCCGAACACGGCGATCTTGCCCTCATCCATGGCGCGCAGGGCATCCTTGCGGGTAAAGGGCTGTGCCACCTGCGGCATGGTGATGGAGGTGAACACCTCAGTGGGCACACCCAGCTGTTCCAGCTTGTCGGAGACAGCCAGTGCGTTCATCACGGTTGCCAGCATACCGATCTTATCGGCCAGTGTGCGCTCCATCTTGCCGCTGGAACGGCCGCGCCAGAAGTTGCCGCCGCCCACAACAATGCCGATCTGCACGCCGAGGTCGTGTGCTTTCTTCACGCCGCCGCAGATCGCGTCCATGGTGGGTTCATCAAAACCCATGCCCTTTTCGCCGCCCAGTGCTTCGCCGCTGATCTTCAGAAGGATACGCTGATATTTCAATGCCATAATCCAAACACCACCTGTTTTTATCTTCCGTCAGGGCATAGGCATACCCTGGCATTTTTTACTATAGCTTATTTTACAATAAAACATCCATAAAGTAAACAGGAAATCTGCGCGGAAATCCGGAAGCTTTTATGAACGGCTGCGCAGACCGCGCAGCCGCTGCTTCATTTCGGGCGGAATGCGGCGGCTTTCCACCGCTTTCTGGATGGCTTTGTTGTGGGTCCACAGATCCAGCCGCTTTTCTGTGAGCCACGGCAGCGCGGCATCCGGCTGCTTTGCCAGTGCTGTGGCAAAATACCATGCCCGCATCATATTGATATAGTATTCCGTGCTGCGCACATCGGCCACCCATTCCAGATATTCCGGCCGGAATGCATCATCCAGATAATAGCGCATCAGCATCTCCATGCCATAGCGCACGGTGTACACCTCGCCCGAATCCAGCCAGCGGCGAATGGGCACCAGCAGTTCCTTCTTGTACTTTGCAAACACTTTGGGGCAAAAGCAGTCACAGGTGGCCCAGTTGTTGATGTAGGGCAGGAACGCTTCCGTTTCAGCCAGCGCCCTGTCGTAGTCCCGGATGAGCTCGATCAGAAACGCGTGGAGGTTGTTCTCTTCGTAGTATCCATGCGGCAGGGCCTGTAAAAACACTTCTGCTTGCGCTGTGCCTGCGAGCTGTTTTGCCAACTTGCGCAGAGCCGGAACGCGCACGCCGATCACCGTTTCCGGCGGCACGGTGGGCATCAACGCACTGTGAAAGGTGCGGTATGCTTCATCCCGCAGGGCAAACAGCTGCGCACGAATGATCTCTGCTTCCGGCTCCATCCTCTCTCCCTCCGTTCTTTTCTATTGTAGCAGAGCCGTATGGAAAAGCAAGGCCGTTCCGGCATTCTTTTCCGGTGCTTTAAGGAACACACAAAAATTGGGCTGGACATTTGTGCCGGAACATGCTATAATATCGTTCGTAAATGCGGGCATCGTACATCGGCTAGTATATCAGCCTTCCAAGCTGAGGAGGTGGGTTCGATTCCCATTGCCCGCTCCATGCAAAAAAACGCCGTGACCTTTTGGGTCACGGCGCTTTTGTTTTGCTTTATCGGTCCCACTTATCGCACAGGGCATTGATCTGGTCGGCAAACTTGGCAAGGTCTTTGTTTGCGCCGCCCTCGTTGTGCTCGATGACCCGCAGCAGGCGCTTGCCGGCGCTGACCAGCCGCTGGAACACACTGGCAGCACGGCTCTGGCCTTCATTCGCCTTGTGCTCAATGCGGACGCGCATGCCCTCCTGCAGGCAGACGGCTCCCTCGGCTCCGATGGCCCACTGTGCGCCGTTGTAGGGTGCGCAGGCAGTGAAGCCCTGTTCCGTCAAGGTCTGCACAAAGTGGTCCTCGGTCTCATCTTCGCCGTGCATCACGAACACACGCTTTGGTTTCTGCTCAAAGGAGTTCACCCACCGCAGCAGACCCTCTCTGTCCGCATGGCCGGACATGCCGGTGAGCTGGCACAGTTCTGCCCGCACCTCAATAGGTTCACCGAACAGTTTTACCGTCGTGGCACCTTCCAGCAGGGTGCGGCCCAGCGTGCCCACCGCCTGATAGCCCACGAACAGAATGGTGCACTCCGGCCGCCACAGATTGTGCTTGAGGTGGTGGCGGATGCGGCCTGCCTCGCACATACCGCTGGCCGAGAGGATGACCTTTGGCACGCGGTCTGCATTGATCATGCGGGATTCATCACTGGTCACCGTGACGCGCAGCCCCGGGAAGGTGATCGGATCAATGCCTTTTTCCAGCAGAGCGCGGGTGTCCGCATCAAAGCAGTCCGGGTCGGTATCTTTAAAGATGCGGGTCGCCTCGATGGCAAGCGGGCTGTCAATGTACACCGGGAAGTTGCCGTGTCCCTTCACAAGGCCCTTTTCCTTGATCTCACGGATAAAGTAGAGCATTTCCTGCGTGCGGCCCACCGCAAAGCTGGGAATGACCACATTGCCGCCCCGGTCAAAGGTGCGCTGCAGGATCTTCGTCAGTTCGCTCACATAGTCCGGCTTCGGGCCGTGGCTGCGGTCGCCGTAGGTAGATTCCATAAAGGCGTAGTCCGCCTCTTTGATGTAAGCAGGATCCTTGATGATGGGCTGATCCAGATTGCCGATATCACCGGAGAATACCAGCTTGGTCGTGGTCTCACCCTCGGTGATCCAAAGCTCTATGCTGGCCGAGCCAAGCAGATGGCCCACATCCACAAAGCGGGCTTCAATGCCCGGTGCAAGCTGGAAGCGCTGCTCATAGGCCTTGCCCACAAACAGCTTCATGGCTGCTTCAGCATCCTGCACAGTATACATCGGTTCCACCGGTTCTGCGCCGGAGCGCTGGCCCTTGCGGTTTTTCCACTCCGCTTCAAATTCCTGAATATGGGCCGAGTCCCGCAGCATGATGCCGCACAGCTCCACCGTGGGGTTCGTGGCATAGATCTTGCCGCGGAAGCCGTTGCGCACCAGCAGCGGCAGCATACCGGTATGGTCGATGTGTGCATGGGTGGCCAGCACCCAGTCGATCTCGCCGGGTGCCACCGGGATGGGCTGGTTCTCGTATACGTCCTTGCCCTGCTCCATGCCGCAGTCGATCAAAAAGCGCTGCCCAGCCGCTTCGATCAAAGTGCAGCTGCCGGTGACCTCATGGTTCGCGCCCAGAAATGTGATCTTCATAAAAACACCTCCGGCTTTATTTCTTCTGTATCCTTAGTATAGCATATTCTAAAGGTACACGCCGCACAAATCGCATGGCTTTTCTCAGGCATTTTGCCGAAAGGTTGAAAAATTTTTTATACAATCTTGACAAACCACCCCTTTCTGTTATAAACTTAAACTTGTATGACGTTCGTTCGTATTTTATGAGTTTTAATAATAGAGAGGTTGAATTTTATGGTTCGTAACGATTTGCGCAACGTTGCCATTATCGCTCACGTTGACCACGGCAAGACCACCCTGGTGGACGCAATGCTGCGTCAGAGCGGCGCATTCCGCGATAATCAGGTCGTGGCTGAGCGCGTCATGGACAGCGGCGATATCGAGCGTGAGCGTGGCATTACCATTCTGGCCAAGAACTGCTCCTGCACCTACAAGGGTGTCAAGATCAATATCGTCGATACTCCGGGCCATGCCGACTTTGGCGGCGAGGTGGAGCGCGTGCTGAAGATGGTCAACGGCGTTCTGCTGCTGGTGGATGCCGCCGAGGGCTGCATGCCTCAGACCCGTTTTGTGTTGCAGAAGGCTCTGCAGCAGAATCTGAGTCTGGTGGTGGCCATCAACAAGATCGACCGCCCCGATGCCCGCATCAAGGAAGTCATCGACGAAGTTCTGTACCTGCTGATGGATCTGGGTGCCACCGATGAGCAGCTGGACTGCCCCATGCTGTTCTGCTGCGGCCGTGATGGCACCGCAAGCCTGGACCCGGATGTGCCCGGCACCGACCTGATCCCCCTGTTCGATACTCTGCTGAGCACCATCAAGCCGCCTGAGGGCGACCCCGAGGCTCCCTTCCAGATGCTGGTGTCCTCTGTGGACTATAACGACTTCGTGGGCCGCATCGGCATTGGCCGCATCCAGAACGGCGTTGCCAAGGTGGGCGAGGAAGTTGTCGTCTGTGACTGGCACAATCAGGATCTGAAGATGCGCGGCCGTCTGACCAAGCTGTACGACTTCCAGGCCAATGGCCGTCAGCCCTGCGATAACATCACCGCCGGCGATATCGTGGCATTCTCCGGCCTGCCCGACGTTACCATCGGCAATACCCTGTGCAGCCCCTCCAATGTGGAGCCGCTGCCCTTCGTGAAGATCAACGACCCCACCGTGGAAATGACCTTCTCTGTCAATGACAGCCCGCTGGCCGGCCGTGAGGGTAAGTATGTCACCAGCCGCCAGATCCGTGACCGTTTGCAGAAGGAACTGCTGAAGGATGTCGCTCTGAAGGTGGAGGATTCCGCCACCACCGATTCCTTCCGCGTTATGGGCCGTGGTGAGATGCACCTGTCCATCCTGATCGAGACCATGCGCCGTGAAGGTTATGAGCTGCAGGTCTCTCCCCCGCACGTTCTGACCAAGGTCATCGACGGCAAGACCTACGAGCCTATGGAGCACGTCGTCATCGACGTTCCCTCCCAGTATCAGGGTGCTGTCATGACCGGTCTGGGCCAGCGCAAGGCCATTCTGCAGCAGATGGAGTCTCTGGGTTCCGACCGTGTGCGTCTGGAGTTCCGTATGCCCAGCCGCGGCCTGTTCGGCTACCGCAACCAGTTCCTGACCGATACCCACGGCGAAGGCATCATCAACCAGATCTTCGACGGTTACGATGTCTGGGCTGGCATGATTGCCAACCGCTCCACTGGTTCTCTGGTCAGCTTTGAGACCGGCGAGGCTGTCACCTACGGTCTGTTCAATGCTCAGCAGCGCGGCACCCTTCTGGTGGGCGCTGGTGAAAAGGTCTACGAGGGCATGGTCATTGGCTACACCGCTTCCGGCGAGGATGTGGATGTCAACGTCTGCAAGACCAAGCACCTGACCAACACCCGTGCATCCGGCTCCGATGATGCTCTGCGCCTGATCCCCATTAGCAAGCTCAGCCTGGAAGGCTGCCTGGAATTCCTTGCACAGGACGAGCTGCTGGAGGTCACTCCTGAAAATCTGCGCATCCGCAAGCAGATCCTGAACCACGAGCAGCGCATGAAGGCCAAGAGCAAGCTGAAATAAGCCTTTCCTTCTTTTATAATATGTACTTTACCGTCCTGTAGCGTTTCAAAACACTGCAGGACGGTTTTATTTTGCCAAAAATGATTCATTTTTTAAAAAAAGGCTTGCAAAAGGCATTCTTATGCGGTATAATATCTCTCGCAGTCACAAATGTGATCTGCCTCTTTAGCTCAGTCGGTTAGAGCACCTGACTGTTAATCAGGGTGTCGCCTGTTCGAGTCAGGCAAGAGGCGCCAGAAGAAAAGGCAATGTTCCACAGAACATTGCCTTTTTTGTTTGTCCCACACTACACCCTTTTTCTGTACAGCCATGCAGTCGTGTTTCTCCTCTGTTTTTGGGCTTCTCTGTCCCAAAAACACAGCATCCATGCGAAAAAAGCATCAAGCATAATGATTTCTTAAAATTTGACTACTTGAAGAAGATGTCACATTGTGGTATACTGCTTATAAGCTTTGGGAATTTGTATCTGTTTTTCCAAAGTCCGGCACACAGATCAAAGGGTAGGTGCTCCCTTCTTTTGATAGCAGCCGACCGGTGTTTTGTCATGGTTCTCCGCAGGACAGGACAAAGCACCGGTCTCTGTGCTGTTGTTTCAGGCTCCGGCTCTTTTCACGTTGTCAGATCTGCGGCAGGCCGCTTCTTCAAAACGCCTGCCGCTGTTTGAATAAATTTGTATATGATCAAAGGAAGCATCTATGCGTTATACCTATGTCCGGCAGCACGACACCACTGACTGTGCGGCTGCCTGCCTCGCAATGGTGTGCCTCCATTACAAAAAGGAAGTTACCATCACCCGCTTGCGCGATATGATGGGTACCGACCTGAAAGGCACGAACCTTGTTGGTTTGCAGAAAGCCGCTAATGAGTTGGGTTTCACCACTGCAGCGGTTCGCGTAGACCGTGAAAATTTCCTCAGCGATTTCTCGCTGCCCTGCATTGCGCAGGTCATCACCGATCAGGGTCTGGCCCACTTTGTGGTCGTCTTTAAAAAGACCACCATCAAAGACGACGGTGAGCGTCGTCGGCACATGCTGAAAGAAGCCGAAGCCGCCAAGGAAGATGAGAAGAACGGCAAAAAACACAAGTGCAAGGATTATGTCGTGATCGGCGACCCTGGCAGTGAGCTGAAAAAGATCTCTCTGGATGAGTTCTACAAGAACTTTACCGGTGTTCTGCTGCTGATGAACCCCACCTCGGAGTTCAAGGGCGGTAAGATCGAAAAGGGCGGCATGTTCAAGCGTTACGTCGACCTGTTGCTGCCCCAGAAAAAGCTCTTTGCCTATGCGATCCTGAGTTCTCTGATCGTTACGATCCTGGGCATTGCCTCCTCCATGTTCAACAAGATCCTGATGGACGAGGTCTTGCCATATGGCCTAGACAATCTGCTGGTCACGCTGATCCTTGTGTTCAGCATGGTCAGCATCACCAATACGCTGGTGGGCTTTGTCCGGCAGTGGGTTCTGATTCACCTATCCATCAAGATCGATATTCCGCTGATGCTGGGTTACTTCGGGCATATCTTCCGTCTGCCCATGAAGTTCTTTGCCACCCGCAAGACTGGTGATATCACCACCCGTTATTCGGATGCAAACACCATCAAATCCATCTTTACCAGCATTGCGCTGAGCCTGATCATGGATATCTCGATGGCCATTATCACCGGTATCATCCTGTTCCGCATGAATGCGATGCTCTTCTCGATCTCGCTGTTCATGGCTCTGGTCAGCATTCTGCTGGTGCTGATCTACAAGCAGCCTTACAAAAAGATCAACGAAGAGACCATGGTGCAGTCCGCTGCACTGAACAGCCAGATGATCGAAAGCCTGCGCGGCATTGAGACGGTCAAGTGCAACGCCAACGAGGATACCGAAATGGAGAACCTCGAGCGTGAGTACATCAAGAGCCTGAAGATCAGCCTGCGCTCCAGCAAGATCAGCACCACGCAGGGCCTGATTTCCTCCTTCATTTCCACCGGTTTCAGCATGCTGACCACCTATGTGGGTATCAGTCAGGTTCTGAAGGGGGAGATGACACTGGGCGGATTCATGGCCTTCAGCACGCTGTCCTCTTACTTTACTTCCCCGCTGAGCAACCTGATCGGTCTGCAGATGCAGATTCAGGAGGCCAGCATTTCCATGAAGCGTCTGGGCGAGATCATGGATTATCCCTCCGAGACGGTCGGCGACGAAGACCGCACCGATCTGGACAAGGTGGAGGGCGATATCGAGTTCAAGGATGTCACTTTCCGTTATGGCAACCGTGCCCCTGCACTGGATCACATCAGCTTTACCATTCCGGCCGGTAAAAAGGTCGCGCTGGTGGGCAGCAGCGGCAGCGGCAAATCCACGATCACCAAGCTTCTGCTCAAGTATTATGAGCCGGAAGATGGCGAGATCGACTTGAACGGTGTGAATCTGGCTGAATACACCAATGACTCTGTCCGCCGCGCAATTTCTTATGTGCCGCAGAACGTTGAGCTGTTCAGCAAGACCATTTATGATAACATCCGCGTTTCCCGTATGGACGCTACGATGGACGAAGTTAAGGAAGCTGCCAAGAAGGCAGATGCTCACGACTTTATCCGTCATCTGCCCCTGCAGTATAACACCTATCTGGAAGAAGCAGGCAACGGTCTGTCCGGCGGTGAAAAGCAGCGCATTGCGCTGGCACGCGCTTTCCTGAAAGATTCCAACCTCTACATTCTGGATGAATCCACCAGTAATCTGGACTTTGCTACGGAAAATCTGATCTTCAACATGATCTACGATCAGCTTGCAGATCGTTCCATGCTGATCGTAGCTCACCGCCTGTCCACCGTTCGTGACTGTGATCTGATCCTTGTGATGGATCACGGCAAGATCGTGGAACGCGGCACGCACGATGAGCTGCTTGCCAAGGAAGGCAAGTACTACGAGCTGTGGAACATGCAGCAGGGTATCTACCGCAGCAAAAAGGCAGAGCCCAAGCAGTCTGTCATGCAGGCCGTGGTGGAAGAGGATGACGACGGTGAGTCGATTACCTATTGATGTGTTGCAGCCGGGTGCGTACCCGGTTACATATGAAAGGGAGTCATTCATGATGGATAGCTTGATTTGACATAGTTTTGCTGTGTCAGATAAAAAAGAGCTAGAAAGACTTTCTGTTTAGTAGAAGTAGATGGTGTTATCCTGAACAAGCCCCGCCTGCTCAGGTAACTATGCCTCACTATGGTGTGCCCGGAGGCAAAATGCCTCCGGGCACATTTTATTTGCAAGATCCCTATTACTTTTATAAGTAGTAGGCGATCGGGAGCGGAGAGGAAGCTGCTCTCTGCAGCGGTTTTCTCCCCTTTCTCGATTGCCTATTACTGCCTCTTCTGAGGTAAATCTGAAAAGGAACCGAGGTATTCAACATGAAAGAGATCAAAGTAGCCGAGAACAAGACCCTGAAGCTCACCAATGTGCTCTCCCGTGAGATCCATCCGGAAGAGATGGCCAGTCTGCCCGTGGTGCTGACCCAGATGCACAACTTTATCAAGAGCAACAACGCACAGCCCATTGGCCCCATTGTGCAGGCCATGGTGGTTGGTGAGGACCGTCAGATGCACCTGTACATGATGCAGCAGGCTACCCAGTTCATCGGCCAGATGGAGCAGGACTACCATATGGATGCTGTTCTGCGCGTGAAGAACTGCCTGTATGCCCACTACACCGGCCCCATGCCCGAAAGCCAGCTGGCTTCCTACAAGCTGCAGGTCCACGCTTTTGAGAATGAGCAGAAACTGACCGGCACCTCCTATACCATCTATGTCAATCAGGATGAGGATGATGCCGTGGTCGATGTCTTTATGGAGACCAAGTAATTATGACGATTAAAGTTCAGAACCTTTCGGATCTGCAGGACCGCCGCATCATGATGGAAAAAAAGCTGCCACCTTATGGCTACGCTTTTGTCATTCTGGTGGGCATCTTCATGCTGTTTCTGGTGGTGTGGAGCACCCATACCAACCGCATTTATGTCAGCCAGAACGCAGGCACCGTGCAGGCCAGCAATAAAACCTATATCATGTCCAGTTATTCCGGCTCCATTACCGAGATGTATATTTCGGAGGGCAGCTATGTGAACGAGGGCGACCTTGTGGCCCACATCAAGAGCACGGATATCGACATGCAGCAGGATAATCTGGAAAGCCAGCTCAAGATCTACCAGACCCAGCTGGACCAGTACAACAAGCTGCTGCAGTGCGTGCAGGATGATACCAACTACTTCAGCGAGACAAACCCCGAAGATCAGCCCTACTACTATCAGTACGAGACCTACAAGAGCCAGGTCTCCCAGAAGACCTTTGATGCCACGGCCTATCAGGCTGCCGGTTACTCCGATGCTCAGATCAAGACCATGATGGAGCAGAGCCAGAGCGAAGTAGAAGCTCTGTACTACTCCACCATGCAGTCCATCTCCCAGAGCATTACCAGCGCACAGAGCAACGTGGACAACGTTCAGGCTCAGCTCGATGCCTTGAACACCGGTGCCAACGATTACTACATCTACGCCCCCACCTCCGGTGTGATCCACATGGATACTCCTTACAAAGAGGGCATGGTGCTGAGCGCAGGCTCCCCGCTGGCCACTGTTGCCAGCGAGAACGACGATCTGGAGATCGTTGCCATGGTCACCGTGAATGACCGCCCGCTGCTTCATGTGGGTGACCCGTGCAAGATTGCCATTACCGGCCTTTCGGAGTATTCCTATGGCACCCTGACCGGCACTGTAACGGCCATTGACAGTGACGTGACGGCCAGCTCCAACGCTTCCTACTATAAGATGACCATTAAGCCCGATGCCACTTATGTGGTGAGCCGCAGCGGCGACAAGGTGGATCTTTCCAACGGCATGAGCGTTACTGCCCGCGTGGAGTACGATCAGGTCACCTATTTCGAGTACGCAATGGAAGCCCTGGGCGTTCTGTTCCGCTAAACCGGAGCTGTGCTGACTGCCAGCCGCCGTTATATCACCCAAAGAGGTACACTTACTATGAAATCAACCGCAAAAAAACTGGCCGTCTGTGCGGCAGCGCTCTGCCTGCTGGCCTGCGGCACAGCTGTGTCTGCGGCCGCAGCAAGCCCTGTCTCCGGCCTTGCCCTGAGCGGCGTTGCCATGCCGTGGGATCAGGACGTGCCTGCCGAAAGCATTGAGGCCGGCAGCTATACCGCCAACATGCTGCTGGGTTCCTCTCAGCAGCTGTCTCCTGTGGTGCGTCCGCGCAACTCTACCGACTCGGTTGTCTTTATCTCGGACGATACTTCCATTCTGACTGTGAGCAACTCCGGTGTCGTGCAGGCTGTGGGCGTAGGCACCACCCGCATCACCGCTGCCGCAGGCAACCAGATCTGTGCCTACACCATCGTTGTCTCCATGGATTCTTCCATGATCGTTACCGAGATGGACCTTTCCCTTTCCTCCAACACCATCTATGTTGGCAACTCGGTCTCGGCACAGCTGCAGGTGCGGCCTACTTCGGCTTCCAACTATGCCACCGTCGCCCTGACCTCTTCCAATGAGAAGGTCGCCACGGTGAACAATTTCGGCCGTGTTACCGGCATTGCCCCCGGCACCGCCACCATTACCGCTACCTGCGGTTCGGTGACTGCTACCACCACTGTCACGGTCATGAGTATTCCCAACTCCAGCACCGGCACCGCCAGCACTGGTTCTTCCAACAGCGGTCAGGTCGTCACGGTGAATCCTTCCTACGTTGTGCTCAAGCCCGGTGCCACCCGCACCCTGACCGCCAGTGTCAAGCCTTCTTCCGCTTCCCAGAAGTTCACCTATAAGTCTGCCAACAGCAACATTGCCACGGTCAGCCCCAGCGGCGTGATCACGGCTGTGGGCACCGGCGCTACTTCCATTACCGTTTCCAACGGCACTGCATCCGCCATGGTCACGGTCATCGTCAACCGTTCGGCTGCATCTTCTTCCGATAATTCTTCGGACAGCAGCTCCACCGAATCGGATAACGATACTCCCATCGAGATCGATCCCGTTGTGCAGGCCATTCAGGACAGTGAGGACAACGAGATCGTTTTCACACAGGCCGAGGTGCCTACCGTGACCGGTGATATCCTCAATGCGCTGCGCACCACCGGCAAGACCCTGTGCGTGGTGGGTGATGGCTACACCATGCAGATTGCAGGCAGCGGTGTCAAGAGCACCACCAGTGAGCTGGACACCATGCTCATCCTGACTGAGTCCGATCAGGGCATCGAGTTTGAGCTGGACAAGGGCAAGGCTCTTCCCTGCTCGGTGCGCATCGATCTGGATGTGAGCACCTATACCCGCCTGTATCTGTACAACGCCGTCTCCAACAAGTGGCAGTACCTGAACAGCTACACCGACGGCATCATCACTGCCGATACTGCAGGCCGTTATCTGCTGACCAACCAGAACCTGAAATTTGCCAATATCAACTGGACCTTCTTCATTGCCGGTGGTGTTGTAGTGGTTCTGATCGGCATTGCATATGTTGTGCTGAAAAAGCGCTACTGGTTCTGGTAATTTTCAAAACCACTCTTTCATGAAACAGTAAGACCCTCTCTGCGTGTGATATGCTCCCCCTAGAGTAGACAGAGTAAAACAAAAACTCTGCGTACTCTGGGGGTATTTTTATATCAAGAAAGAACAATCACTTTTGCACAAAAAATTCGCCGTTTCCTTGTGGAAACGGCGAACAAAAACTTATATTATTTCTCTGTCTACCTGACGGAGCGCACTTCAATGGAACGCCTGGGCTTTGTTTGCATTATGATGTCTGCCTTCGTTACTTTTCAATGGGCTGCGAGGGCTTCCAGTCCTTGTAGTTCTCGTAGCGGCTCTCGCGGATCTTGGTGTGGGACCAGATCTCGTCCGCCGTGGGCTGCCAGTTGGCCGCATAGTTCTTGCACTTCTCGCACAGGTGCTCCACGCTCTCCGGCGACTGCAGGTCGGTGCTGTGGGCACCGGTCTCGTGCACCATCTTCTGCAGCAGTTCGGGGTTTTCCAGCATCGGGCAGGGACGCAGATGGTTCTTATTGAAGGGCTGGCCGTTGTGATAAGCCATGAACAGCGGGCTGTGCAGAATTTCCAGAATGCTCTGGTCGTGGATGTTTGCATTGGAGTAGTGGATGAACACGCACGGCTCTGCGTCACCGGCAGAGTTGATGTGGAAGTAGTTGCGTCCGCCGGCAATGCAGCCGCCCACGAACTCGCCATCGTTCTGGAAATCCATGGGGTAGAACGGGATATCGCACTCTTCCGAGCGCAGATAGCGGATGCGGTCGATCATATATTTGCGCTGCTCCGGGGTAGGCATCAGTTCCGGTGCTGCCTCGTTGCCCACGGGCATGTAGTGGAAGTAGAAGCCGAAGTGTGCACCCTTCTCGCACAGGAAACGCATGAACTCATCGTTGGTAACAGCTTCGATGTTATCGCGGGTGTAGCAGATGGACGTGCCGAACACGATGCCGTGCTCCTTGAGCAGATCCATAGCATGCATAACAGCGGCATAGTGCCCCTCACCGCGGCGGGCATCGTTGGTCTCCGGGGTGCCCTCGATGGACAGCATGAAGGCAATGTTGCCCAGACGCACCACCTCTTTGCAGAAGGGCTCATCGATGAGAGTGGAGTTGGTGTAGATGGCAAACTGCACATCATTGTGCTTCTCCGCCAGCTTGAGGATATCAGCCTTACGCACCAGCGGCTCGCCGCCGGTCAGCATGTACAGGTACACGCCCAGCTCCTTGCCCTCGGTAACGATCTTGTCCATATCCTCAAAGCTGAGGTTATTCTTGTGACCGTATTCACCGGCCCAGCAGCCCACGCAGTGCATATTGCAGGCGGAAGTGGGGTCGAACAGGATCAGCCAGGGGATGTTGCACTGATACTTCACGCGGTTCTCGCGGATGGTCTTGGTGCCGCGGAAGAAAGCCTCGTAGCCCAGATTCAGCGCCATGGTGCGGGCCACGTTGGGGTCGGTCTGATCCAGCACACAGTTGATGAGCTTGGACCACTTGCTGTCGGGGTCGGTCAGGGTCTGTCTGGCGTGCTCGTAGGCTTCAGCGCTGAACGAACTGCCATAGAACTGCTTTGCAACATCCACCAGCTGTCCCACGGTTTTCTGACGGTCTTTATCGGCATGAGAAAGCACCACGTCCACCATTTTACCAACGGCAGCACGCTGCATTTTATGAGTCAGGCTCTCAACAGAAGTATTCATTATCCTTTTCCTCCAAACGGTATTTTTCGGAAATCTCTTTTTCTATTTCTATGCCATTACTCTACCATTCTATCCCACAAGTTGCCATAAACAGAAAAAGCGCCGTGATAGAAAACCCATCACGGCGCGGATTATGATAAAATTTTGTCGTTCTTCCGGTTCAACCGTCCTGTTCCAGATGGATCTTATTGCTGGCAAGGCGGCATAACGCGCGGCGCAGATCGCCCTGCAGCATCCGTCCCATACGTTCTACCATCACAGCGGGCTCGGTCTTCATATCCCGGCGGATCCATTCCAGCACCACGCCCACCAGCGCATATTTGTAAAAATCCACCACAAACTGCTTGTCATCGTCCTGCACGGTGATGTCGCGGCATTCGCGATCCGCAAATTCCTTCAGCATGGGGTCCAGAAGCTTGTACAGATACTGCTCCACCTGTTCACGACCCACAGAGCGGTATACGTTCAGCACCAGTGCTTTGTTATCCCGGATCTGGTGCAGGATGTCCAGAAATGCTTCGGTCCATGTATCAAAGCTCTGGCAGCCTTCCATCGCCTTGATTGCATCTTCCGTCAGGATCCAGTCCACCAGATCGTAAATATCCTTAAAGTGGTAGTAGAAGGTCATGCGGTTCACGCCGCAGTCCTCAGTGATATCGTTGATTGTGATCTTATTGAGGGGCTTTTCCAGCAGCAGCTTTTTCAGCGATGCTTCCAGTGCCCGCTTCGTTGTTTGTGACACAAAAACCTTCCTTTCCCGACCGTAGAAATTTTTCCCGCTGCGTACGGTGATTGGCAGCTTCGTACATTATAATACCGCAAAAGCCGTCCCGATTGCAAGCATTGATTCTGTCCATTTTGTAAACAAAGAACGACTTCCTGCGTTTTCACTCCGGCAGTTTCTCGTTTCAAAAGCCGTTTCTCAGCCCTCCCAAACCCCTTCCGGCGGTGCGCAATGCCTGCAAAAGCGGCTTCTTCCGGCAAAAAAGCGGAAAAGGCCCTTGATTTTATATTCCTCTACGCTTAGAATGGGAGCAGACGGCTGTGATTGAAGTGCCGTTTTGAGGGAGGGTACAAACTATGATGGATACCATTGGTTTTCTGGGCTGCGGCAACATGGGTGGAGCCATCGCCCGTGCCGTTTGCAAAGCTGTTGACCCTAAGAAAGTTTTTCTGGCAAACCGCACTGCGGCCAAGGCACAGGCACTGGCCAAAGAACTGGGCTGCAAAACAGCCACCAATGCCGAGGTGGCCGGTGACTGCGACCTGATCTTTCTGGCGGTAAAGCCCCAGATGATGGAAGCTCTGCTCCAGCCGCTCAAGTTCACCTTTGACGAGCGCTCCAGCCGTTTTGTGCTGTGCAGCATGGCAGCGGGCCTTTCGATCGCCCGTATTCAGGAGATGGCCGGTGAGGACTTTCCTGTGATCCGCATCATGCCTAACACCCCGGCTTCGGTGGGCGAGGGTATGATCCAGTACTGTTCCAGCAATGTCACCGCTGAGGAAGAAGAAGCCTTCCTCAGGATCATGGCTCCTGCGGGCCGTCTGGATGCCGTGCCGGAAAGTCTGATCGATGCCGCCAGCTGCGTTTCCGGCTGCGGCCCGGCATGGGTGTACCAGTTTATTGAGGCTCTGGCTGATGGCGGCGTGGCCTGCGGGCTGCCCCGCGCCAAAGCGCAGGAATATGCCGCGCAGATGGTTCTGGGCAGCGCAAAGCTGGTGCTGGAAAGCGGAAAGCATCCCGGCGAACTCAAGGATGCTGTATGCAGCCCCGGCGGCAGCACCATTCAGGGCGTGCGCGTGCTGGAAGAGCACGGCCTGCGCGGTGCGGTGATGGATGCCGTGATCGCCTCGTACAATAAGACAAAGGAAATGGGAAAGGGTTAAGGATATCATGCGCATCGTTGTAAAAGTAGGCACTTCTACTCTGGCATACGCCACCGGACGGCTGAACATCCGCCACACGGAACAGCTGGTCAAGGTGCTCAGCGACCTGAAAAACGAGGGCCATGAGGTCATTCTGGTGTCCTCCGGTGCCATTGGCATGGGCGTGGGCAAGCTCTCACTGCCAACCCGCCCAAAGGACACCACCACCAAGCAGGCCTGCGCCGCTGTGGGCCAGTGTGAGCTGATGTACACCTACGACCGACTGTTCAACGCCTACAATCACACCGTGGCGCAGATCCTGCTCACCGGCGTAGACGTGGAGCACACCGAACGCCGCGTGAACTTTCAGAACACCCTGTCCCGCCTGCTGGAGCTGGGTGCCCTGCCCATCATCAACGAAAACGACACCGTTGCCACCGATGAGATCACCTCCATTGGCGACAATGACACGTTGGCGGCCATCGTGGCCTGCTGCGCCAAGGCTGACCTGTTGGTGCTGCTGAGTGACATCGACGGCCTGTACACCGCCAATCCCCACACCCACACGGACGCAAAGCTCATCCCGCTGGTGGAGGAGATCACCCCCGAGGTGATGGCTCTGGCCGATGGTGCCGGTTCGGCCCTTGGCACCGGCGGCATGGCCACCAAGCTGCGCGCTGCCCGCATGGTGACCGGCAGCGGTGCCGATATGGTCATTGCCAACGGCGCACACCCGGAGCTTTTGTACGACATTGCCGCAGGCAGATCCGCAGGCACCCGCTTTGCGGCCCGCAAGGAGGACTGAACACATGACCACACAGGAAATTCTGGAAGCCGCCCGCAGCGCCAAAAGTGCCCTTGCGCTGGCCGATAACACCGCCCGCAATGCGGCCCTGCTGGGCATGGCAGATGCGCTGTGCAGCGCAGACGATCAGGCGGCCATCCTTGCTGCCAATGCCGAGGATATGGCTGCTGCCAAAGGGCACATCAGCGATGTGATGCTGGACCGTCTGGCCCTGACCGCACCGCGCATTGAAGCCATGGCGCAGGGCATCCGCGAGGTTGCCGCTCTGCCCGACCCGGTGGGCCGAGTGCTGAACCGGGTGGAGCGCCCCAACGGGCTTGTCATTGAAAAGACGGCTGTGCCCATGGGCGTGATCGCCATTATCTACGAGAGCCGCCCCAATGTGACCAGCGATGCCGCTGCCCTTGCCATCAAGAGCGGCAATGCCTGTATCCTGCGCTGCGGCAAGGAGGCCTGGCGCAGTGCCAACGCTATCGTCACCGTTCTGCGGCAGGGCCTGAAAAAAGCCGGTCTGCCCGAGACAGCGGTCTGCCTGATCGAGGACACCACCCACGCTTCTGCCAACGCTCTGATGACCGCTGTAGGCTATGTGGATCTGCTGATCCCGCGCGGCGGTGCCGGGCTGATCCGTGCCTGCGTTCAGAACGCCAAGGTCCCCTGCATCCAGACCGGCACCGGCATCTGCCATGTGTACGTAGACGATACCGCCGATCTGGACAAAGCTCTGGACATCATCGAGAACGCCAAGGCCAGCCGCCCCAGCGTGTGCAACGCCGAGGAGGTGTGCCTTGTGCACTCTGCCATTGCCGGGGAGTTTCTTCCCCGTCTGGCCCAACGCCTTGGCCCGGACCGCGCGGCAAAGGGCCTGCACCCGGTGGAGCTGCGGCTGGGGAAGCGGGCCGCCGCCCCCCTCTCCCGGCCGAATTCCGGAGATAAGGACTTTGACACCGAATTTCTGGACTACATCCTCGCGGTCAAGGTCGTGGACAGCATAGAGGAGGCCATCGGGCATATTGCTGAGCACTCCACCGGCCACAGCGAGGCCATCCTGACCCAGACACAGGCCCATGCCGACCTGTTCACTGCCGCAGTGGACAGCGCCGCCGTGTATGTGAACTGTTCCACTCGCTTTACGGATGGCGGTGAATTCGGCCTTGGGTGCGAAATGGGCATTTCCACCCAGAAACTCCACGCCCGCGGCCCCATGGGACTGGCCGAGCTGTGCAGCTACAAGTATATCATCCACGGCAATGGTCAGATCCGCTAAAGCCCGCTGAACCCACCTTTCCAGTGCGGAAATCGGGAGTGAGCGTTTTCTCCATAATATTCATAATTTAGAAACGAAACTGAAAAGCTTTTTCCGAAACAGGCTGGTGCGATTTGCGCCAGCCTGTATTTTTGTTTTATTCCCATGAAATGTTCTTTCAGTAAAGACAAAAACTGAATTATGTTTTCAATCTGCCTTTCCTGTTCGCTCACTGATATGGATGATTGTATCCCAGTTTTCTGCACTTCTCACAAAGATATAGTCTTACTTTTTCCATTTTGTTTTGTAAAAAGTACAAGAACCCTCTTGACAGCCCCTATTTCGATGCGGTAAAACTATATTGAAAAGCTTGATAACGATTTCACTTCATTTCACTTTCCAATGAGAAAGTTGTTTGTCACACGCAACACTATACTTGGAACAAAGGAGAGAGCAATATGACGATCGCCATTCTTGCACACGATTCCCGCAAAGAGCTTGCACTGCAGTTCTGCACTGCTTACAGCGCCATTTTGTCCAAAAACACAGTCATTGCTACCGGCACCACCGGACGGATGCTGGCGCAGACTACCGGCCTGCCCGTGCACTGTTATCTCTCCGGGCGCTTGGGCGGTGTGCAGCAGATCACTTCCCGCATTGCGTGCGACGAAGTGGATCTGGTGTTGTTCTTCCGTGACCCGCTGAAAGCGGATGCCGCCAGCATCACCGAGCAGAATCTGCTCCGCCTGTGCGATATGCACAGCGTACCCATTGCCACCAACATTGCCACCGCTGAGGTCTTGCTGCGCGGTATGGATCAGGGCGACCTGGACTACCGCGAGGGGATGCATCCCGCTCTTGTGGAGCCAATGCCCACCGTGCAGCGCCACGCCGTGTGATGAATCGTGTATAGAGTATCGGGAAAGAGACAGCGCCGCAGGAAACTTCCTGCGGCGCTGTT
>OGQL01000626.1_pt1 | contig 28680 bp, 22 predicted proteins | sample 1553211 | NCBI WGS metagenome assembly OGQL01 (sample SAMEA2579942, study PRJEB22360) | human gut metagenome
CAGCCTACACGCCTCAAGCGCCCGCTCCACTGCTTCGTAATCGGCAGCATCTATCGTCGCGAGTATCCCGTGATGTGGGTACCTACCACAGGCCACCAATCGCCGCACGCTCATGGGCGGTGCGGCGTGCTCCTGCGTCAACAAACTTAACAGACGCGCGCGCTCTTTGGAAGAAAGCGCGCTGACATCGCGCCCCATCACACTGATGCTGCCCTTCCAGGGCTTGCAGATGCCGCTTGCAAGCTTAAGCAGCGATGATTTGCCGCAGCCGTTGGGGCCGATGATGCTTGTTACCTTGCCTTCAGCAAGCTCGAGGGTTAACTCGCTGAACAAGGCATGCTCGCCGTAGCCAAAGGACACGTCGCTCAGCTGCACGCTAGCCATTGAGGCCTCCCTTCCCGCAGCGCAAGATAAGGTAGACGAAGAATGGCCCGCCTAGTAGCGACAAGACAATGCCGACGGGAATCTCATATGGGGAGAACAACGTGCGGGCGAGCAGATCGCACAGGCACACCAGCAGCCCGCCCAACAGCGGCGCCATCGCAAGGACGCGGCGGTTGTCGTGGCCCACCAGCGTGCGGACCGCGTGCGGGACGATGAGCCCCACGAATCCGATGAGACCTGCAAAGCTCACTGCGCAACCCGCGAGCGCGGCGGCAGACACCAGCGCGACAAGTCGTGTGCGTCGGACGTTGAGGCCCAGGGAGTGCGCCTGATGCTCGCCCAGCGAGAGCAGGTTGAGCTGCGTGCCCTGCAACAGGCCGAGCACCAGCACCGCGCAGATCGCGCAGCTGGGGACGATGAGCTCGTCCAGTTTGACGCCGGACAGGCCGCCGATTAAGAATCCGGAGGCTCCCACGTAGGCGTCCGGATTCACGATGAGGATCGTGTTCATGCCTGCAGTGAAGATCGACGTGAACGCCATGCCGGCGAGCACGACGGTGAGGCGTGACGAGCCCCCAAGGCCCGCTACAGCAAAGATGAGCCCCGCCACGCACAGCGCGCCGAGGAAGGCCGCTACGGGAGCGAGTCCAAAGGCGTTGGGGAACGTGCACGCCGCCAGCAGCACGAAGAAACCCGAGCCCGCGTTCACACCGATTACGCTCGGGCTGGCGAGGGGGTTGTCGAGCGCAGCTTGGATGAGCGCACCTGCCTGCGCGAGCGCGGCGCCGGCAAGAAGCGCGGCGAGCACGCGCGGCAGGCGGATGTTCCAGATGACGTTTGCCGCTGTCTGATCAGCATCCGGGCCAAAGGCGAGCGCGAGCACGTCATCTATGCCGACGGAGGTCGAGCCGATAACGATGCCGAGCACCGCGGTGCATCCCAGCAGCACCGCTGCGGCAACCATTGCCATCACGAATCGTCCGTTTGCCTGCAAAGTGTGCCTGCGCTCCCCGTGTAAGCTTGTTGTCTGTATCTCCTCCAAGATCAGGTGCTACTTCTGCTCGTGTTGGTCCTCGTAGAGGGCCTCGTACAGCTCCTCGTACACGTCATCCCAGTTGTTGTTGGGTTTGTAGAGGAACAGCTTGGGGTCGAGCGTGATGACGTGACCCTTCTTAACGGCGGTGAGCTCCTTCCAAGCCGGGTTAGCCGTGGTCTGGTCCTTAAGTGCCTTTTGCGCTGCCTCGTCGGAGTCGCCCATCGGCAGCAGGAAGATGAAATCGGGGTCGGCCTTGACCAGGGACTCCAGGCTGTAGTCGGACAGCAGGCTCTTGTCGGCGTCGGTGATGTTGCTTGCGCCCAGCTCGGCGAGCATGGTGCCGGTCTGGGTCGAGGACGCCTGGACGCGCGTGCCGCCGGAGTACGTGGTCAGCACCGCGACGCTGCCAGCGCTTTTGCCCTCGGCCTTCTTCTTTATGGCGGCAATGTTCTCGGCGACGTTAGTGCCGTTTTCTTCGTATGCCTTGGTGTTGCCGGTGATATCGCAGCAGGTTTTGAGCATGCGCAGGTAGTCGTCGAAGGTGGTCACGTTGAAGTACGCCACGGCGATGCCCGCCGCCTGCAGGGTGTCCTTGAGGTCGGTCTGCGCGACGCCGCCGCCGCGGCCGGAGTTTGCACCAGTTAGGATGACGAAGTCAGGGTCGAGGGCGATGATGGACTCCGCGTTGAGAGAAGAGAAATCGCCGACTTTTTCCGCCTTGGATTCGATGTGGTAATCGGAAAATGCATCGTTGGACGCGCCGACGAGCGTGCCGCCGGCTAGCTCCCAGATGTTCGCAAAGCTTCCCATGCCCGCGACGACGCGGTCGTGGGAGCTTACGGTTACCTGGTTGCCCAGATCGTCCGTGAAGGTGTAGCCGGCCTCCTGGCTTGTCGCGCCCTGCTGCGCGCCGTCGTTGCCGGAGCTATTGCCAGAGCATCCGACCATCGCGCTCCCGCTTGTCGCCAGGACCAGTGCACACATGCATGCGAAGGTCTTTGTTGCGATTCTCTTCATGCGATTCTCCTTGTTTCGTTGGTGCGGCTGACGATTGTGGCGCCGCTGGTTTTCGTTGGTTGATTGCTCGCCGGTCTCGTGTCGCTGTCGAGCAGCGGGCTCTTGTCGTCAGAGCTTAGGCGTCCATGCAGCCGAGCTTCTGCCCGTAGGCGCAGTAGTCGTCTTGTGCCATGTAGTCGCCGTCGTGGTAGTACGCCGCGCGCGCCCTGCAGCCGCCGCAATGCTTCTTGTGCTCGCACTCGCCGCAGTTGCCGCCGTAAGCCTGCGTGCGCAGACGCTCGAACACGGGGCTCGTTGCCCAGATCTCATCGAAGGGTTGTTGCCGCACATCGCCGGCGTCCTCGGTCATGTACGCGCATGGGCGCACGATGCCCTCGCTGCCGATAACGCAGTAGGTGAGGCCGGCCAGGCAGCCGCGTGTGTAGCGGGTTGGGATGCCGAGCTGGTCGGCAACGCGCGTGAACTGCGGCGCGCAGGTGGGTTTGACGTCGATGTCGACGTCTGCGGCCTTGCGCATGATGTCTTGGAGCAGCGCTTCGTTCTCGAGTACCTTGAGGCTCGTCTCCTCGATGTACTTGCCGCGTCCCACGGGGATGAGAAAGAAGATCGAGTGGTTGACCGCGCCGATGCTTTGCGCAAAGTCCGTGATGTCGCAGATCTCGTCGCGGTTCCAGTTGACCACGGTGGTGTGGATCTGGAAGTCGAGGCCCGCGCGCTTGCATGCCTCGATGCCCGCGAGGGTGTCTGCGTGGGCGCCCTCAACGCCGCGGAAGGCGTCGTGCTTTGCCGCGTCGAGGCTGTCGATGCTGATGCCCATGGAGCACGCACCGGCCTCCTTGAGTTTGCGTGCGACCTCGTCGGTGATCAGCGTGCCGTTGCTGCCGAACACAGGGCGCAGACCCTGGGCCGCGGCGTGCGCCACGAGCTCGAAGATGTCATCGCGCATGAGCGGCTCACCGCCGCTGAAAATCATGATTTTGAAGCCGGCGCGCGATCTGCTCGATCATCGCCTTGCCCTCGACCGTTGTTAGCTCGCGGCTGTCGCAGTCCGCTGCGTCCTGATAGCAGTGCTCGCACTTGAGGTTGCACTTGTTGGTCGTCATCCATGAAACGATCATCGTCTTTCCTCTCTCGAAACCGAGTGAGGATGTTAACGGGCGACGCTACGTCATGGTCAAGTGCTGCACGAGAAAAAGTTGGCGAGCGGCGCGGCATGCCGATCAAGGCCGTGATCTGGTCGGGCGCCCTGTTTGGGGCCTGGTTTTTCATTGACAGGAATAACTTGTCCTTCTGCAAGTATGAGTGGGTCGTACGTCACGCCTGCTCGTGCAGCGCCTCGAGCGCGTCTTTGAGGAAGCTGAGCGTTCTGCGTTGGATGCCCGCGTAGAAGTCTCGACCGTACTTCTTGGGGCCTTGTGTGCGCTGGTTGGCGAGGCGCTTGAGGCCGGTCAGGGCGCTGGGCATGCCGCCGAGGCGCTCGAAGCGCGCTGCTAGCTCGCGGCCGCGCTCGTCTCGGGGCTGCACGCCGTCGTGCATGGCCTCGATGGTATCGCCCATGAGCTCGTGCCAGCGGTCGATCACCTCGTGGGTGAGCTCTGGGACGCTGCTCTCGTCGCAGCCCTCCCCGTTGATGGCCATCCACAGCACGTCCTCACGGTTCTGCATATCGCTGATGGCTTGGGCGAAGTCGCTCCACCGCACGCTCTCGCTTGCAGCCAGGTGCTCTTTGAGGTTGCTGATGGTGTTGATGTTACGCAGGATCTCCATGCTCTCGCGTTCCAGTTCGCACATGCGATGGTCAAGCGCGCCGGAGAGCTTCTGGCAGTCGTCGATGCCCTCTGCTTCCTTGATCTGCGTGAGCGAGAAGCCGAGGAACTTGAGGGTGAGGATGCGATAGAGGCGCTCCTCGTCGTCAGTCGAATAGAGGCGCTGGTTTTGCTCGCTTTTGGAGCTGGGGTGCAGCAGGCCCTTTTGGTCGTAGTACTGGATGGTGCGCACGGTCACGCCCACGCGACGGGCGAGTTCGCCAACTGTCATCAGATCATCTTTGTATGCAGGCATGCCGTGCTCCTCTCGCACGCGGAATCGCAAAGTAGTTTAGCAACCTATTATCGCGCGCGACGTTACGTCACCGTCAAGTGCCCATGTGGCGATTGCCGCTGCTTCGCTGCAACTCGATGGTGCCGACTTAGTTTGGCGTCTACGCGGGGCTTGGGCTCGATGATGCTGAAGCGAAGCTCGTTGTTCGCTGCACGGCATATAAGGCGGGACAGGGTCGTTCTCCTACGAGGGCATGCGGCTCAAAAGTCCCGCAGTGCCCCGTGTCTCAAAGCAAAATTGCCTGAATAATCAATCATTCAGGCAATTGCTCAAAATGCCCAAATACGGCAAGATACGCGGCGCCATTCGGTGGTATTCGAGGTTACCGAAACTGCGGAAACCGATTTTCGCTTCTATGTATTCCCGTTATTTCGCTGGTTGCTTTGCTCTGCGGCGATGCCGAAACAGTATCAGGCGGTACTTGGCAGCACCAAAATGCGAGTTCAGAAACCAGTTCCCGCTACTCCCACTCGACTGAGAATTCGAGCGTTGTCGTAGTTCGTTGTGCTTCAATTTGCATTCTCATGTTTTGTCGTCTCCGGGATATCCAATCTGTTTGCACTCATTCCGTACTCGCAAGCAAGATTACTCCTGATGTCCCTAAGAGGAAGCTTTGCCAGCGCTTGGGCCTAGGGTTTTAACCAGGTTGCCGGCCAAATCTTTGAGTGAATTCTTACCCTGATCACTGCCAGCGAAATCCTCAATGACCTCGGTCACGTTCCTGACGAACTCGTTGTCCAGTTTTTGCTCCATGAAGTCGCGAATCGCATCAACGTCCTTCGCGCTCATTTCGCCTAGATATACCTTCTCGAAGACAAACGCCGAGCCTTCGCCAATGGCCGCGACGATGGCTGCCGCGACGATGGCGTTTATAACTTCTCCTGCAAGGTTGACGCCGGGTATCGCTTTCAGTGCGCTGATTGCGGCCTTGGCCGCAATGCTTGCCGTGCCGACCTCGAGAATCGTGTCCATTATCTTTTGGGCATCGTCGCCATCGGGAATTCCGTAGATCTTTCGCAGTGCTGTGACGAGTCCGCTCTCGACGGGAACGAGTATGGCGGCATCGGCAAAGGGCAGCGGAATCGCGCCGACGGCTCCGCCTGCTGCGGTCGATGCAGTTATGGCGCTTTGCGCCATCGCTCGTTTACGCTTGAGTTTGAAGGATGCGATGTCTTTCTCGGCGGCTTTCATGCCTTCCGGGAGGACGGCATTGGTGGCATCGATGAGTTCCATGATTCCCTCAGGCGGCGCAAAGGCCGTGTCGTTGAGCGTGTAGGTTTGGGCCACGACGGGAATAACCGCCTTGAGGTTCTCGCATAGTGCTTTTGCTGGGCGAATGCGTTATGAACCATCTGGACGTTCTCGGCTCGTTCAGGGATGGAATAGGATTTCGTGATTACAACGATCACAGGTACCGATTCCCACATCTTCGTAGCCTTAGATAGGTTCTTGATGGCTTCGGGAAACAGTTTTCTGGAAGTTCCATCGATGCAGAACCAGATGGCATTTATTTGCCTATCCTCATTGCCTTCCTTGGCACTCTCTTTCGACCATTTTTTGACGGCCTTGATAGCTTTCGCCCTTTTGAGGAAGGACGGCTCAAACCCGATGGTGTCTATGAGCTGGAAGGGCACCTTTTTTGCGGGATAAATCTCCAGAGCGCTGGTCGTTCCCGAAATGCCCCAACCTACCCTCGCAGCAATTTCGTCTTCGTCGAGAAAGGCGTTGATGAGGGTCGATTTTCCAACGCCTGAGTTGCCGATTACCAATACATTACCAGCTGCCATTTTTGAATCCTTTCTACGCAGCCTCACTCCCTATAGGGTATGCAATTTCTGCGAACTCGGACGGCTGATTGCTTTGTTTACTCGCGGATCCCCGCGACATCCATCCGCCTGGCTTGTTCCAGCACTTCGAGGGCATCTTCACCATCGTCCCAGGTCTGTTTCCGCTCGTCGTATTCGGCCTGGGTGATCTCCTTGCTGTAGAGGATGAAAGCGGTGAAGGCAATGAAGGGAAACTGGCTGTATAGGAATCTGCCTTCACTGCCGTCATCGCCGTCACGGGGTCGTTCGCAAGAGCGGCCCCGTTTGCATTGAATGGCGGCGAAGTCGCAATTGGCAGTCGCATTGGCGCGACACCGGCGGGCGGCGCTTTTCAAGGGGTACGAGCTGATTGGCTAATCCAGCAAGTAGATATCCAGTTCGGTGATGATGTTGCGGTAATTGGTATTGGCCCGGTTGGGTTGATGGGTGAAACTGGTCGGTGTGTCTGACCCATGTGACTTTGGTTTGGAAATTCCTCCTATGTAGGTAGCGACATTCAAACCGTTAAATGGAAATATCGACCATGCGCCTTGCTTGTCGCATGGGCAATCGGAGCTTCTGTAGGAAAATAAACGCGCATATTCTTTTGCGAGCATGCCAATCCCTGAAAGGACACTACCATGCGTTTTGCGAAGAAGATTCTTTTTATTATTGCAGGCAGTGTATGCCTTGCGCTTGGCTTTATTGGAATGTTTGTACCGGTTCTGCCCACAACGCCGCTTGTGCTGCTTGCAGCGTTTCTGCTTTCACGTAGCTCGGAGCGCCTTAGTTCCTGGATTGCTCAAACTCCAATTTACCGAGCATACGTTGAGCCCTTCAAGCAAAGCGGTGGTATTTCTCTGCCTAGGAAGATGAGGATCCTGGCCATCTCCTATTCGGTGATGGGCCTTAGTGCGTTTCTGGTTCAAAAACCCGTTGTGTGGGTTGTGCTAGCTGCTGTTGCGGTTTTCCTGGCGGTTTTAATGCTGGCTATTATTCCCACCATTCCTAAGGACAGGGAACTTGACCATGGTGACGGCCTTGAGCTTGATGCTGTTGCCAGAGTGCGTGAGCACGACTAGCGCTTTTATCCCAGCGTAACGTCGAGAATCATCATCAGGCTGAACCCGATGGCAAAGAACACGGTGCCAAGGTTGGAATGCTTGCCTTGAGATAGTTCCGGCATTAGTTCCTCAACCACCACATACAGCATGGCCCCTGCTGCAAAACTCAAAAGATAGGGCAGTGCCGCAATGATGAGCTGCGAGGCAATGATCGTCAGCACTGCACCAATGGGCTCTACGATGCCGGAAACAACGCCACCCGCGAATGCCTTTCTTCTGCTCATCCCTTCTGCTCGAAGCGGCATCGAGATGATTGCGCCTTCTGGGAAATTCTGAATAGCGATGCCGATCGACAGCGCCAATGCACTTGCTGCGGTGATCTGCGCATTTCCAGCAAGAAAGTCTGCGTACATAACGCCAACCGCCATACCCTCCGGGATGTTGTGCAGAGTCACCGCCAACACCATCATCGTGGTGCGGCTGAGTTTGCTTTTTGGGCCTTCTGATTGCTCGCTGCCTACATGTAGATGGGGAATCAGATGGTCTAGAGCAAGCAAGAATAGCATGCCAATCCAGAATCCCGCGAAAGCGGGAAAGAACGAAAGCGCTCCCATCGAAGCCGATTGCTCTATAGCTGGAATTAGCAGGCTCCAAACCGAGGCAGCAACCATCACCCCTGCGGCAAATCCCGCTAGGCAACGTTGCACCAGGTTTCCCAGATTGTTTTTCATAAAGAGCACGCAGGCGGCGCCCATCGTTGTGCCTAAAAAGGGAATCAGGATTCCAAGGATGGTTTCTATTGGTTTCTCCTTCTTTCGGTTGATTTTCTTGCCTTTGGCGCAGCCTCTTTGATTTGCGTAGATGGAACAACGCGGTACGCGTTCGCGTCGGCCATGATGGCGCACCCCCCCCGCTTCGCGGGGATGGAAGCGACTAATTGGTGCGGGTGGTTTGCGCGTTTGGCAATCGAATTGGCGACCCCTCGGAAGAAGCTTTCGGGGGGGGCGCCAATGGGGTCTTGCTATTTAAAGCTTCGAAAACTCGCCTATTCCTGCACTTTCAATGCCTCGGATAGGCTAACCCGTTTAATCGAGCGCGTATGCATGAACGCTACTAGGAGGTAGGTGGCAAAGCCAATGCCGATGCACACGGCCATGCACCACCAGGGCACGTAGATCTCGATGTTGCCGTTGTAGGCGAGCAGCATTGAGCGGAAGATTGCGGTAAGCGAGCCAATGATGAGAGGTTGGCACAGCGCAAGCGATGCGACCACGCACAGCGTAACTGAGCGAATGTAGAGACGAGAAACCTCTTTGTCGCGGTAGCCGAAAACCTTCATGTAGCTGATGGAACGTGCGCTGCGATCGATGACGGCTTTGGTGAGCAGGTACATGAACAGCAAGAAGATGAATACGGCCAAGCCCACCATCATTCCAATCATGGAGTCCATCATGTCTACGAATTGGTTGCCCACCGCACGCATGTCATCGGGGGTTGTGTCGTTTGCGTAGTAGCGTGCGTCCAAGGTGAGTGCTTCGTTGCTAACGTATCCGTTGAAGTACGACTTGTTGTTGCTGAACATCGTGTTGAAGTCGTTGATGCTCATGTATACGTTCATATTCGAGTTCGAACCCCAGGTGTCTTCCTGGCCCGAGAAGGTAAGGCTGTGGGTTTTGTCTTCGTACTTGTCGTAGAGGTTTACCTGTTGGTTTTCATTCCAGCCGAACTTGTCTGCAAGACCCGCACCGAATACGGCTTTGCCATCGCCTATATCAAGATCCTTCCAGTAACGGGAATTTGGCTGAATGCCGTAGACGGCAACGGTTTCGGTGCCGTTGTTGTTTCCTCGGTCGTATTCAAGCTGGTAGACGGCGTACTTTTCTGCTTGGTTAATGACATCAGCGCCGTTGTCGGTGGTGTTTACGGGATGAATATCGTCATCGTCTATATCGATATCGGCGGCTTTTTCCATTAGGTCGATAGCGTCGTCGCGGTTGCATCCAAGAGCGTCGGCAATGTCATCGATAGATGCATAGAAGGCGTCCTTTTTGCGTTGTGCTTTAGAAAGGGCGTTAGTTGCTGCCTGGGTAGTTTCGACAGAAGGCGACGCCATTGCTTCATGGTATGCATCCTGTGCGGCATCTGCTGCTTCTTCCAATTCGTCTTGCGCGTCCTCTGCGGCGGTAAGCAGCGTACCGTTGATGGATTGCAGGCGTTCGAGTGCGGCCCACGCCTCTCGTTCTTCGGGTGTTCCCTCAAGTTCGAGCGGCGCCTTCAGGGTGTAGGTATGTTCGGCAACGAGGCTTGTTTCTAAGTTGTCGGCGTAATGTGTCATAGTGGGCAAGATGGCCAGGCCGAAGAGCAAAAGCAGGCTGGCAAATGCAATTCCCACAAAGAGTGTGGCGAAGTTGCCAAGGTTTCGCAGGAAGATACGAAGGCGGAAGCGCGCTACGAAGCTCAGACGTTCGGGTAAGCGCACGCCGCGCTTGGTGCCCGATTTCCCGGCAGCTTCGTGACGCAGGAACTGCAGTGGCGTTTTTCCCATTTTGCGCAGAAGGCCCACGAGCGTAATGATGATAAGTGCGGCAGCGGGCACCACGGCGCACTTGAGGAAGATGCCCCAGTCCCAGAACGCCTGGAACGGAGGCAGGCTGTAGGAGCCGTAGTAAAGCTGGCGCATGGGCTCGGTAAAGAATGCCACTCCGAGTGCGGTACCTAGACCAGCTGCCAAGATGCCTATAATTGCCGGCAGCGCTAGATAGTGCAGGACAATCTCGCTTCGGCGATATCCGCTTGCCAGAAGGGTGCCGATAATTGCGCTTTCCTGTTCGATGGTGGCGTTGGTAAGCACCACAAATACGAATGCCATGATAACGATGATGATGTAGAGCAGGGTAGTCCACATGGCCGAATCGCCTTCAACATCGTCTGCGGCGTAGCCAATTCCTTGGTTGGCGCTTGCATCGGTGAGGTCGTCGATATTTGCATCGGCATCCGCCATTGCCTCTGCCATATCTTTTTCGTCATCGGTGCGGTCTGCAACGGAAAGGTTGCGGTTGGCGAAGGTAAACGAGTAGGTATATGTTGGTGCGCCGCCAGCATCTTTAAGCGCTTCAAAGCCCGCGGGGGAAACTTCGGCAACGCCATAGGTGATGGTGTTCACGGTAAAGTCGGAGTTATTGAGGAAAAGCGCTTGGCTGTCCGGTTGGGTCATGATGCCGCAGACGGTGTAGGCGCTGCCTTCAAGATCGACGGTATCGCCCACATGGATATCGTTGTTTTTTGCAAACACGCGGTCGATGGCAACTTCTTTTTCGGTTGCAGGTTCTGAACCCTCGCAGTAGGCTGCGATGTCTACTTGGGTGCGATGCTTGTAAGTACGCAGTGTGCGTTTGGTCCCATCGTCATTGGGGAGCGTGATGGCGGCATCGATGGAATAGTTATCAAAGAGCGTAACGCCGCCCACGTCTTCGGCTGCATCGCGTGCGGCTTGAAGCTGGTTGTCGGTGGCTTCGAACGAGGTAGTGAAACGTCCATCTTCGATGGAGTATTCGTCGTGCATGTCATCGATGATCTGGCTGATCGAATGCGCGGCAAGTAGAAAGCCTGAGGTCAGAGCAATGGCTCCGCACATAAGCAGAAAGATGCCAAGGTATTTGCCGATGTTGTTCTTGAGTTCGCGGGGGAGTCGTTTGGCAAGTGGTGTCATCGTTCGCCTACCATTCAAGCTCGCAAGCGGGCACAGGCGCTCCATTTGCTGCGTCTTCCGCCAGGCGTCCGTCGCGCAAACGAAGCACGCGGTTTGCCATGCGTGCTATGGCGGCGTTGTGTGTGACGATAACGATCGTACAGCCATACGTGCGGTTCACGCTTTCCATAAGCTCAAGAACCTCTTTCGAGGTTTTGTAGTCGAGGGCGCCTGTGGGCTCGTCGCACAAGATAAGGCCAGGGTTCTTCACCAACGCTCGTCCGATGGCGCAGCGCTGCTGTTGGCCGCCTGAAACCTGGCGGGGAAATTTGTTGCGGTGCTCCCACAGGCCAAGCGAATGCAACAGTTCGTTCATGGGTAGGGGGCTCTTGGAAAGGTGGGCCGTGACCTCGATGTTTTCACGAATGGTAAGGTCGGGGACCAGGTTGTAGAACTGGAAAACGAAGCCAAGTTCTCGGCGGCGGTATTCGCCCAAGGTTTTTGCGGAAAGCGCGGTGATCTCGCATTCCCCGACGCGGATCGTGCCGCCGTCGGCCCCTTCGAGTCCGCCGATGAGGTTCAGAAACGTTGATTTTCCTGAACCGGAGGGGCCGAGCATAACGCAAATTTCGCCTTTGTTTATGGTTGTGGTAATTCCATCAAGCACTTGGACGCGCGCTTCGCCATTGCCGTAATGCTTCATGAGTCCGTTGACCACCAGGTAGGGGGTGTTGCCTTTCATAAGCGCTCCAATCTGTGCGGAAGGCCAACGGCGCGATCGGTGTGAGTGCAGAGTTAGCCGTGGTTAAGTTAGGTTAAGCTAACTTTAGCACAGATGCATAGTGCATACCGAAAGAGAACGATTGGGGAGATTGGGCAATTACCAAGGTTGGCGATTGCCAGGGTTTGGACTTGTTTCTTTTTGCTGTTGAATGAAACAAGGCGCCCGCCGAATGGCGAACGCCTTGTTTTTGCAAACAAACAAGCTGGTAAAAGCTACTTTTTGATAGACTTGAATGCTTCGGTCTGAGCCTTGATGCCGCGCTCGGCTGCTAGGCGCTCGATGGAAGTTGCGCCGAAGAAGCCATCGATACCAGGAACGTTTTCGATGATGTAAGCCGCATCCTTGGGCTCGGAGATGGGGCCGCCATGGCAGATAACGAGTGCATCGGGGTTGATATCCTTTACAACCTTTACGATGCCTTCGATGATCTTTGCGCAATCCTCGAGAGTGCGTGCGGTTTCTGCGCCGATGGTGCCACCGGTGGTAAGGCCCATGTGGGCAACGATGATGTCTGCGCCGGCCTTGGTCATTGCGGCTGCCTGCTCTTCATCGAAGACATACGGGCAGGTAAGCATATCGAGCTTGTGGGCCTCGGCGATCATGTCCACTTCAAGACCGTAGCCCATGCCGGTTTCTTCGAGGTTCTTGCGGAATGTGCCGTCGATAAGGCCTACAGTGGGGAAGTTCTGAACGCCGTTGAAGCCCTGCTCCTTAAGCTCGGCAAGGTACTTCTTCATTACGCGGAAGGGGTCGGTGCCACATACGCCAGCGAGCACGGGGGTGTCCTTCACAACAGGCAGAACCTCGGCGCCCATTTCAACAACGATCTGGTTTGCATCGCCGTAGGAAAGCAGGCCAGCAAGAGAGCCGCGGCCAGCCATGCGGAATCGACCAGAGTTGTAGATAACGAAGATGTCGGCACCGCCGGCTTCAGCCGATTTAGCCGTGATGCCCGTACCAGCGCCTACACCGAGCAGGATGTTGCCTTCGTCGAGGGACTTGCGGAAGCGGTCGAGGATTTCTGCGCGGGACAATTCAAGCATGGTTTTCTCCTTTTCCTTGAGGAACTGTCACTTTGATGAGCGTTTTCCAATAAGAGATACTGCCCTTATGGAAAAAGGCCCAATGAAGCTAGGGTAGTGGTGCCGCTCGGGCACCTTTTGCAAGAAAAAGACGAGAACTGTGTGTTCTCGTCTTTTTTATATACGTTATTGATTCATGAGGTCGATCAGCTTTTGTGCTGCGGCGATGGCGAATTCATCGTCGTTCACATGAGCATCCATTTCGATGAGCTCAGCCTTTGTCGGGTCGATCTCATCGCGAAGTACCTGGAACAACGCCGCATCTTCTTCGGGACCGTAGAATGGTTGGCCTTCGGCGTCGATCATCGAAACGCCCTTCAGAGGCAGCATTACAGCGCACGGGCCGATAGACATGTTTACCTTGCTTGCGATGGCACGCCCAATTTGCTCGTTTTCTTCAACCGTGGTGCGCATAAGCGTAACGGTTGGGTTGTGCTTGTACAGGTTGCGAGACTGGTAATGCTCGGGGACGGTATCCCACGGGCCGAAATTCACCATGTCGTCAGCGCCTACGGACACCACAGCAGGAATGCCGTTAAGGGCGGCGGCACTGCAGCGATCGGGGCCAGCGTTAAGAACGCCGCCAGCAATTTCATCGCACCATTCGGTGGTAGTCAGATCGAGTACGCCTTTGATGAAGCCGCCGTTGATCAGTGATTCCATGCATTTTCCGCCCGTGCCAGTTGCATGGAATACAAGTACTTCATAGCCGTTTGATTCCAGGTATGCCTGTGCTTTCTGGATAGCGGGCGTGGTGACGCCGAACATGGTTGCGGCCACAAGTGGTTTGGAATCTTCGTGCTTGGGAGCAGTGTGCTCGAGCATGCCTGTCATAGCGGCAACTGCATTGTTGAAGATCGTTGCAGAGAAGGAATTGATGCCTGCAACGTCAACGATGGAAGGGAACATGGCAATATCGGATGCTCCGACGTACGGCGAGGTATCACCTGATGCCATGGTGGATACCATAACCTTGGGAACGCCTACCGGCAGTTTGCGCATGCCTGCGGTTGCGATAGCGGTTCCGCCCGATCCTCCCATGGAAAAGACGCCGTCAAAGCGACCGTTGGCATACAGCGTAGGCAAAAGCTTTTCAACGCCGCGCGTCATGGTTTCTGTGGCGAAGGCGCGGTCCTTCTTTTCGGCGATGGTTGACATTTCGATATCAACTGCTGCTGCTACTTCCGTGTTGGTAACGTCAGGCATGGTTTGCGGATCGAATACGCCGCAGTGGATGGTAATGGTGTTGATGCCCAGCTCTTCGAAGCGGGTTTTAACGTAGGCGAATTCTTCGCCTTTGGTGTCAAAAGTGCCAATAATAGCAACAGTTTTCATGTAAGCCTCCCCCAAAAATAGATCCCAATAGCTTCGAGAGCTATTGACTTTTTTACAATAGATTAAGAATTGTTAGAAATCAATGAACGTGTTCATCTAGACGGACGGATTAAGCTTTTTGGGCATTCGTTAGAAGCACCTCTTCTAACTTTTCTGTTGCTTGCTTATTTAAAAATAGTGTCGTTTCACCAGGTAAACAGTGTTATCTGTTCCTATTGATACTTTTCTGAAATAGGCTTGAATACCAATTCGATATGAAACTTTAACTGCGGTTTGCTTTATGCCATTGGGTTGTATGCTCGTCGGTGACTTCAAGCGTTGCACAGTCCACCAAATAGAAATCGACGATTTCGGCGGAAGCGGATTCTGCCCCATCTGTTGCGAAGCGGTGCTTTTGCAGAACGTATTCCCGGTTCGATAATCTTTCATGCTGTTCGTTCAGGATAATGTGTAGCTCGGTAACTTGGCCAGTTTTTTCGTTTGGTTCCCTGGAGATTACGGCATAGGGGTAGCCCTTAGCCGTAATTTTGTATTCCATCTCGAATCCGTCGACCCCAATGTAGCTGGCAACCGCTGCCATTTCCTGTTTGTATGCTTGGTAGTCCTGGGCGGTAGGGTAGCCATCTTCGTCGATCTTTGGGGCTTCGTTCTGTGCATCAGGAATTGTTTTGCCGTTATAGGTGTCTAGCTGGAGCTCTTCAATTTCCCCATCCAAGCTGAGGTTGTAGCGATAGTCGCTTTGCTCTTCGCCGAATATGGTGGCTGATGCGTGGTCGCTGCCCCATGTAGTTTCCCAGTTTTCAGGACCAAGTTTTTTGCCGTCGTTGGCAATGTCGAAGCTGCACGTTGTGACGGTTTTCCCATTGCTTTCGAGAACAAGACGGGCGTGGGTTGAACCGAAGGGCCAATCTGGTTCTCCGATTTGCTGGAAGTGCAGTTCGTAGGCGCCATCGGGAGATTCCGATACGTCGATATCGGTTGTTTTGTAATTGATGTTGTAAAGAAGTAGGCCGCTCGCCAGCGCAATAAGAACCCAGCTCCACGCTGCGATTCCCAGGAAGATTTGGATTCCCCGTTTTTTGATAAGGACGCAGCCTACAACGTTAGCTGTGGCAATGAATAGCATTATGAGAATAAGCACCATATCGGGATTCCTTGGATCATCGTCCTTTTGGTTGGTGCTTAGAGGATAACGCTGAACTCAAATATGAATGATGTGGGCTTGAAACTGCTAAGCCATCCTCATCAGGCTGCATATGCCACTTTGCATGATGCTTTGTTGGGAAAACCTCTTATGTGCGCCAGGTGTACAATAGCGAAACTGGATCTTCTATTGATCAGCAGTTTTGTGAATATGCCCGTTTGACCTAAGGAGCCACAAATGCCAAAAATCCAACTTAAGGATGTTCAGAAGGCCATCAAGGTTGGGAAAGAGGTTCTTCCGATGGTCCAGCCTTATATTGAGCAGTATGCGCCGATGATTATCGAACAGGTGCAGGAAAAGGCTAACCTCGCTGCAGAGAATGGCAAGAAGGCAAAACTTGAGTTCCTTAACGGCATCCAGGAGAAAAAGGAAATCAAGGAATTGAGCAAGGCAGCCGACGATAGTCGCAAGAAAACAGTTAGCAGCTCCTTGCCTCCCATTACTGCAAAAGCCTTTTTTGAGAACTTCGAAAACAATGTTTCAGACGGCAGCGAACTCGATTCGGGATATATGGGTTTTACCGGCTGCTATGCAATCCTTACTATGAAGTCTTCGCGTGAGAAAGATCTTTCTGCCTATAAAGATGTTTTTGTTGGCTGCGGCAAGTCTGTGGGGCTTGCGGTGTATTCCCAGCTGCGCGGCCTTGGCAACGTTGATGTTTACGCCGATTTCAAGTTCAAAGAACCTATGTGGACTCTTTCTTATCCCTGCGATGAAGAAGAGTTGGGCTCTCAATTCACGAATCTGCTGCAGGCTTTGCAAGCGGTAGATTCCTATAACAAGTGGGATGTGCAAACTCTCATCGGAGAGGCCTAAATAGATGAAGGAAACCGAAAAGGCGCTCGTCACCGTTAGTGTTGAAGGGGTTTTGCCCGAACAACTTGAAGGTATAAATGTTATTGCAAAAGTTGATGGTGATTCCAGTGGAATCGGCTTCCTTGCTAAAGCTGATTCTGTCCTTCAGGCGGGTTCCAACGTTTTGGAGATGATTCCTCAGAAAGGCCTGTTCAAGGTCGAAGTCCCTGAAGGGTTTACGCTTCAGGATCTTGTTCAGGTGAAGGGTGATAAGGGCGCTTTCAGGGGTATGGTAAAAGGCTCAAATGACAAGGTGGCAGGCCACGCAAAGCTTACTCAAGCAGGCGGGATCAACCCTACGCAAATAGCAGGCGCTGGTCTTGCCGCTGCTGCCATGGTGGTTGGTCAGGCGTATATGACCGAGATCAGCGATAGCCTCCACTGCATTGACGAGAAGCTCGACAAGGTTGTTTCGATGATTGCCGACGAGCAGAAGGCTAAGCTCATGAATGCCTTGGACATCGCCAAAACGTATTCAAGGCTCTATGACGACTATCAACAGAAGCCCGATGCGCTGCGCGCGGCACGCAATGAAATTGAACGTTGCTACAACGATGTCGGTGCGGTTGTTGATTGGATCACTTTGCAGCTGGGCGCCCTTGAGGGGAAGGCTAGGGATGCGAAAGCGAGTCAGAAAGAGCTTCAGCTGGTAGCGGATGACCTTCATTCTTACGAGGATCAGTTTGGGATGAGCCTTCGTGCATTATCTGCGCTTGCCGTTACCCGTATGTATTACGATGGCGCAATCGACGAAAGAAGTTCCCTGATTGAGCGGGAACGTATCCTCGAGAAATCGCAGGGATTCCTTAAGAAACGCGCGACGGTAGCTGGGGTTTTGGAGGTCAAAATTGGTGCGATGAAGGGCGCGCCCGTTGCGCTTCCAAAGGGGTCGCGCAGGGGGCATTTGAAGGGTTTGGTCTCGATGACTCCCCGTGCTGCTGCCAAACAGAACCTTCTTATGTCGAAGATCGGAATGCAGTCGGATTTACGTTCTGCCGAAGCGAGCATTAGGGATGAAGCTCAAGCCTGCACCGATGGTATCAAGCGAATTGCAGCTGTTTCTCGTGCTTCGCGTACCATTCTTACCGACGGGGATACTTCTTGGTTGGTTAGTGAAGTGGACGAGGGGTAGGGCGGAGCAGCTACGTTAGTGAGGCGGCAACATATCTTCGCTTTATTTGACCCTGCTATTTCTTGAACTTATTCAAAAGGAATCCGAAAAGGCTGATTCCATCTTCTATGGCGTTCTTTGCCCTTGTGTAGTCGCCCATGGTGTCGTTTTCGATCATACGCTCTCGGCTTTCCTTCAGCATGCGGCCTTCGGCTTCAACTCGGGTGGATGTTAGTACGGAGTCGGCGAGGTATTTCGCGGTTTCTTTTCGGTTTTCGCGCATCATGCTTTTGGCGGTTTTGAGCGATTCTCGCCGTTGTTCTTTTGTTTGTGGGGAGGCTTTCTGGGTGCATTGGCAGATGAGCGCCACGAACTTTTCCGAAAACCCTTCAGACGCGAAGCGATTCTCGAATGTATTGAAGTCTGCGCACTGCTCACCAAGCGTGGCCACTTCGGCGCAGAATGCGTCCACTTCGGGCCGCAAGCTATCAGGCACGATGAGATGTTCATCGAAGTAGTGCGTTTTCGCATCAACGCTTTTCTGTATGTCGCTGTTCATGTTCGTGCCCTTTCTCGTGTGCGTTTGCTGGGGAAAGTGTTCCTTGTACAAGAGTGCCACAGTTGCATGTGCGAGGGAATGAACCTATGTCCCATTATTGCCGCAGGCATGAGCTCTTGTTTCCCACTTTTAAGTGTCGGTGGCGGGTGGTGTTATATTACGAGCTTTGCCGCTTGTCCTTGCGTGGGGCTTGAGCGTTGGCTGTTGAAGGCAATTTCGTTCTTAATAATAAGAGGATCCATCCAGTTATCCCTCATATGCAGCGCACTTAGAACGGTAAAGACAGCTCCACACGCCCTCTAACGAAGCTCCACTTCAATAACGTTGCCAGCGGCGGATTTGGAAACGTTGGTGCCCGATTCCAGCATGTACAGCACGTTTGCGATAAGGGTTGCAGGTGAGAACCGGGGCAGCCTGTAACTGGGGTGTCGGTAAGCGTTCTGTCGGGCTGCACTTCCACGTTAAGCATGCGAACGCCGAAGGAAAGCGCCCATCGGTAACCATTGATGGGCGCTCGTAGTCAGCATGTTCTTATTCTTAACGCTTCTTCGTCGCCAGGGTGGAGGCCAACAAGGCGGTTGCTGCTATCAGCAATGCTGCGATTGCGACGAATGGTGTGCTCGCATCGCTCGTATGTGGGGTGGCTGCTGCGGTAGGTTTGTCGTTGGCGGTGGGCTTGTCGCTGGCGTTGGGACCGCTGCCCTCTGTTGGCTTGGTGTCTTCAGCGGGAGCGGTCTTTTCGGTATAGACGTTTTCGAACGTCATGACATCAACGGGGGTATCCTGCGTCTTTTCGTAGAATTCGCCGCTGTCTGTTGCTACCAGTTCAACGGGGAATACTTCGAAGCTTGGCTGGGCCGTGCCCTGATTGTCGGTTGCTCCGTCGTTGCAGAAGATTTGGTATACGGCATCCGAATAGGTCCAGTTTGCAATGCCGGTGTTCTTTTCACGTACGCAAAAGCCTTCGCACGTTATGTTGTCCACTTGCTTCTTCGGGCCTTGGATAGTGAGGGCGCTTTCGTATTCTCCTTCGCCATTCGTAGCTACGGTTGCCGTTATGGTCACATCGCTGTAATTCTCGATCTGGCCAACGCCAACATCAAAGACCTCTAGCTCAAATTCCTGCTTACCGGGAGCAATGTCACCGCCCTTTTTGACTACCTTCGTGAACGGAATGGAATAGGTCACGGTTTTTTCGCCAGTGATGAAATGGATGTTCTTGTAAAGGTGAAGGAAGCCTTTAGCCTGTTCGGCTCCATCGTGCTCAATAAGATCGATCGACGTGCCTTCGCTATCAACAGCTATGGCATACGTCAGCGCGAAGTCATCGTTGATAGTGGGACAGTCGGCAAGTGCGGGAATATTGTTCTGGCTGGTGTTTTTGGCGTCGATCTCTGCCTCATAAACCGTAAAGTTGCCATTGCAGCCTGAAGGGTATTCGCCGCTAAGCGTGACTTTCGCTTTTCCCCTAATGGCGATGTTGCCCTTTGCCTACAGAGGAGAGTCAACGGTAGAGGTGGCCTGGAGGGTACCACCATCGATGGTCATATTGCCTGAGGCGAAGAGTCCTGGGAACAGGCTTTTGGCGATAATAGCTGAATCGGAAATGCTGATATTGCCTGCAGAGCTGTCGGTGGAGTTAATGTACGCAGCGTTGCAATTTTGCTCGGTTGCCGAGATGTTTACGGTGCAGCCGTTCTTGATAACCAGGTCTGCGGCATCGATGCCTGCATACAGTCCGTTAGAAGTGAGTTGCGTGTTGTCGAGGGAGACTGTGCCATCGCATGCAATGCCGAGTCCGCCAGGGGAATGGATGGAGACGGCTGTGTTCTGCATGGTGACGTCGCTGGCTACGCTTATGCCGTCCATCGTGTCTCCCGCGACCGAGATGGCAAGGCTTCCCGATCCATGGAAAATGACGTTCCCCGTGGCCATGATGCCTATATTGTCGTTGAAGGTGATTTGGTTACTTCCCTGGAGTGTGATGGTTAAATCGCTCGTTAGCTCGGAATCGATTCCGCCATAATCTACCGCGTTTGTGATGGAGGCATTGTTGAGCGTGAGGTTCTGTGCGTCGGGGTCGTATGTTGCCGTGCCTTCGCCGCATTGGATGGTGAGTTTTTCGCTGGTGAAGTGCTCGCCATTAACGGATAGGTCATAATTGGTGGCGGCGAATGACGCAGTAGGCGCTATTGCTAGGGCGAATACTAACGCAAAGATGCCGGATGTCAGTTTCTGTGCTTTGCTCATAACATTTCCTTCTGTTTAGGGTTTGCGCAGGAACAAATCTGTTTTTGCGACATTGTCTGGAACTGCATATGACGACTTGTTGTGATAGTTGCAGTATTTGCTCTCTTGTTAGTTTAGCGACCAGGTAAATATTTGTCATTCTATTTGACTGTCTGATTATTCATGCCACCTTATGTCTCATCTTTTAGGCCTATTCGTGGACAAATGGCTCAATATCGTGGCAAACCGAACGTGGACCACCTTGCCAATCTGGCCTCATAATTGGTTTCGGCTTTACCTTTTTCTAACATGCCCAACGAGTCAATTTTGGCCGTGTCTTATATTCTTAGTACGAAAGCGAAATGGCTATTCTCGATACGAGCGCTCAAGGCAAAGCTCGCATTGGAGTAATGCCGCCGATTTCGGCAGAAGAAAGCCCTGAAGCACATATTGAATCGGCCGAACAATGTGTCGTCGAATTGAGGAACGCGAAATGAAGATCCTTGCCATCAACGGCAGTCCTAAAGGCAAACGAAGCAATACTTGGCGCCTAACCAGCGCTTTTCTTGAAGGTATTACCATCCAGGAAGAAAATGACGGTGCACAGGCCCCTGAAATCGAAACCCTTAACATCGGCTCGCTTAACATCAAACCCTGCTTGGGTTGTTTCTCATGTTGGAGCAAGACGCCAGGGGAGTGTTGCATCCACGACGATATGCAGGGAGTTATCGATAAAATCCTGTGGGCCGACGTTGTTGTTTGGAGTTTCCCCCTGTATTACTTTGGATTGCCCGGTCAGCTGAAAACCCTCATCGACCGTCAGCTTCCTATGTCTCTTCCGTTCATGTGCACGGAAACGGAAAGCGGAGGGCATCCTTCTCGCTACGATATGAGCGGCAAGCGAACCGTGGTTATTTCCACGTGCGGCTTCTACACTGCCCAGGGGAACTACGACTGCGTTACCAACCTGTATGACCGACTGTGCGGAAAAGGCGGCTACACCGCGATTTTCTGCGGACAAGGTGAGCTTTTCAGGGTGAAAGAGCTTTCGGAATGCACTGACGAATATCTTTCTTGGGTGGAGAAAGCGGGGCAGGAATTTGCTTCTGATGGCATTACCGGAGAAACTCGCGGCAAGCTTGACCGGAATCTATTCCCGCGTGATGTTTTTGAGGCGATGGCAGATGCTAGCTGGGGCGTTGGCGAATCAGGTGAAAAGGAAGATCCTAGCCTGGTGTTCACTCGCCAAATGGCAGCCCTTTATCGCAAGGAATCATGGCAGGAGCACGATGTTGTGCTTGACATGAACTATACCGATATCGGCAAGGTCTATCGCATCACTCTCGGGCAGAAGGGAAGCCGGGTTGAAGTAGAGCCTGAAGACGGCTTTGCTGATGGTTTCACCACACGCATCAACACGCCCTTTGATGTTTGGCGCTCAATTGCAAGCGGCGAGATTGCTGGAGATGAAGCGCTCATGAAGCATCTGTACTCCGTGGAGGGCGATTTCGACCTGATGATGCACTGGGATGATTTCTTTGGCGCGGCATCGAGTGCGGGCGCAAATAATTCGGATGCGCTTGAGGGTGCGAACAGTGGTGATGAGGGCAACAGCAAAAGCGCCAGCGAGCCGAAGACCAATATGCTGCTGCTCTTAATTCCCTGGATCGTGTTCTGGGTTGTTGCCTCTATTGATGGGTTCTGGGGCAGCTTGGTCAGCGTGACGGTATGTGTGTTGCTTCCAGTTTTGATGCATCGGACAAAGGCTACGTTGTACGACCAGATTTCTGGTTTAGGAGTAGGCGCGTGTTCTGTTGCGTTGTTGGCGGGAGCATCGCCGAATCTCGTTATCCCGGTGTCATACCTTTTGTTCGGGTTGATGTGGACGGTTTCGTGCTTCCTGAAAGTGCCACTGACTGCGCATTATTCCAAGAACAGCTATAACGGGGAAGCGGCATTGCGCAATCCGATCTTCATGAGAACGAACCGCATCCTTACGGCGGCGTGGGGAGTGCTTTACCTGGTTACGCCCATTTGGACCTATTTCATCATGCAAACGGATGCAGCAAGTTACGTTGGCGCAATCAATTCCGTTCTTCCCGCGTTGATGGGGGCGTTCACCGCATGGTTTCAGAAGTGGTATCCACGGCACATTGCACGTGGATAGGCGCTCGGTATGCCGTTTTACTAGTTCAAGAGAGCCCCGTTTCTCCCTCCCCAAACTAAGGGGGATAGGGGTTGTTCCTGTATACTTTCACCATACTATTTGCACACGTCTGAAGCAGCATTTTCCTGCGGTTGGAAGTGGTTTCCGTGAAAAAAAGAGCTCGCATTTCCGATATTGCTTTGCGTGTGATTTTGAGTATGGCGCTTGTAGTATCGTTTGTTCCTATTGTTCCTTCGTCGTCGTTTGCTGTAGAACCAGATAGCACTATTGCTGTGAGTGCCGATGATTCGCCATCTAACCCAGAAAACACTGCAGGGGAAAAAGACCCCTATGTGTCTCAACCCTCTTCCTCAGCAGATCAAGCGGCACAAGGTGGGGCTGCGAGCGAAGGGAATAGCGCAGGTGAAGGCAATTCCTCAACAGCTTTCGGGCCTGCTGGTAATGAGGGTTTGGGTTCCGTTGGTGCTTCTGGAAGCGATTCTGCTGCAGCTTCTAGCGATGAAGCTAATGGATCATCAGACGGTTCGACTTCGATTGATTACGTGCGTGAATACGCCAAGCTTATGGCAGACGGTAATCTTTATGAATGCGACGAATCGGGAACGCTCAAGCAGCCGCTAGAAGGTGTGACGCCTGTTGAGCCGTATTATGTTGCTAACCTCATCGTAGATTCTGAGGTTACTACTATTCGTTATCGCCAATTTGCCAGTTGTCATAATCTGAAATCGGTGCGCTTCGAGGGCAAAACGCTTGACTCGATTGACGACACCGCCTTCTATGATTGCCGTAATCTTGCTTCGGTAGACCTTTCGGGAATGAGTATCAGGTATCTTGGCGAACTGGCATTCGGTACCTGTGTTAGCCTAACCGGCCTTACCCTTAACGAACCCGTTACTATTCAGACAATGGGTTACGGTTGCTTTTCGTGTAGCGGTCTTACCACCACCAGCTTAGACAAAATACAGGGTCTTACCTCACTTCCCGATGACGTTTTCAAGCAGTGCTATGACCTTGTTGAAACTGGTCTGGACAAAAACACGACCATTCAGTCGATAGGGACTAACGCCTTTGCTTATTGCTATGGCCTTGCCGATACAGGGTTAGGCGCCAATGCGTCGGTAACCACCATTAATGATTACGCTTTTGCTGGGTGCGATCATTTGACCGATACGGGCCTAGGGACGAATGGACGAATCACCGCTATCGGAAATTATGCGTTCAAGGACTGCAAAAGCCTGCGCCTTACGGGCCTTGAAACGAACACGACCGTTTCAAGCATAGGTAAAAGCTGCTTTGAAAATACCGATATGAGCGGTGGCCTTGTTCTGCCAAAAGGGTCGAAAATAACCCAGCTCCCACAGGGAGCGTTTGCCAAAACCAAACTCAGCTTCGTGTACTTTCAGTGCGACCATGCGGTGCTTGTCGATTCCCAGACGTTTCCGAATGGCTTTATAAAAGTTCTCGTTCCTGCACGTTCGCTCGATTTGTACCAAAATAGCGAAGTCAAACGCGATTGGGAAGCATGCAATTACGACTTGCCCTACGATGCTTCGAGGTATCTGTCTATCAGTGTCGTAAGCGATCCAAGCAGGCTTGTATACCAAAAGGGGGACGCAGTTTCCCTTGACGGCATGCAGGTCAAGTTCAACTACGATGATGCGCAGCACACTTTCGACTACGCTGACCTCGCGAGCAATTATGCGTTCAGTCAATTCTTCTCTTTCGGCCCCGATAACGGGTCGATCTTCCAATTGTCCGACAACGGCGCTCCCGTGCGCGTGACTTACAACGACGGCGATCATCTTCTTAACGCCTATTCATCAGGTCTTTCGCAAGAAGAGGGAAACACGGCATTTTCCGTGTACGTGGAGAGCCCGACCGCTCAGTTGGGAGAAACGGCAACGGGCGGCGGTCAGTTTTCTTTGGGCGATACGTGCACGGTGAGCGCCGAAACGACGCTCGACGGCAGGCTCTTCGCTTATTGGGCTGATGAAAAGGGCAACGTTCTTTCCGAGGAGGAAACATACGAGTTTTCCGTTGAGCGTTCTATCGTGCTCACTGCCGTGTTTGCCGACGAGATCGTGGTTTCCCCGAAGGCTCGGCTCAATCTTGCGAATGGGAGTGAAGTCGAAGACGTGACGTTCTCTATCGTTGCCGACAACTGCAATTACGGAGAAACGTTCGCCACATATCCCGGCAAAGAGGTAACGATCACGTGCAACTACGATTCCTCGAAATGGTCAATCGATTATTGGACCTATTCAGATGGCGCATACCGAATTGTCGGGAGCGAAGACTCCGCGACCGTTTCCTATACCGTCGAGGGAAAAGGCGATCCTGTTGCTATCCTCAGGGAAAAGGAACAGCCCGACCCCGACCCCGATAAGCCTATCGACCCGGTAGTTGCTGTGAATGTCGATTACTCGCAGACGATCGACTTGGGCGGGCGCACGCTTATGGAAGGCGTTGAGGTCCCGAATGTTTCGGGTTCGAGGCTCCTCTTCGCCGGTCAATTCGTCGCGCTCGACGCCGAACGGCTCGGCATGCTCGACGACGACATCGAGTTCGTGGGCTGGTATGACAAGGAAACGGGCGCATGCTTGAGCGAGCGGCGCGTGTGCGTGTTCAAACCGGAGATGAATATGAGCGTCGAGGCGCGTTTCACGCTGAAAGACGTTGCGGTTCACATCAACTCGGCACAATCGACCGATGCTTCGGAAGATTATGCTCATGTAACATCTAGTACGGGCAATTGCTATCGTAATGCTGGGGAGGTGGTTGCTCTTGCCGCAACCACCGAAAACGCACAGTTCCGAGGTTGGTACGAAGGGGAAAGCGGTAACGAAAGCTTAATCAGCGACAGCCTGACCTGCGACTATGTGGTTCCTTCTAGCGGTCAAGCGCAGGTTGAGATTACCCCGTGGTACTGCGCGCAGCAGGCAAGCGTTGTGCTTGATATTGACGGCACCACGGAAGATGGTAGCCCCCAAGGCTCGTTCCTTAAAACAGGGCTCTACGGTATTGGTTCGAGTGTTACGGTGGTTGCCATTCCTGAGCCGTACTATGTGCTCGACTACGTTACCGATGCGGCGGGTAACCGAGTGGATGTTTCAGAAAGCGGATCCTATACCTTCACGCTTACGGGAGATACCCAGCTTACCGCTCATTTCCGCTCTGCATCGGACGGGGATGAGGCGTTTGCGGCGCTACAGGCTGCCCTGATCACGGCGCTTGGCGTGGCGATTGTTGCCTCAACGGCTGGTGGCTTCGGCGAGTTCGTCGACCCAATCGCGGTTCCGGCCATCATCGAAGTCGGCAAAGCGGAAACTATCGAAGAACTCGTAGAGGTAGGGGGGTAAGGCCCTTAAAGAAATTGAGGAAATTTTCGAGAAGCACAAGCATGACCGCGACCCCGATAAGCCCAAGGGCGATCATACCGCTGAAATCATCGCCACCGCTCTGCCTGAGGCTGGCGGTATCGTAAAAGGCGGGGGTGTTCATTTCGAGGGCACGATTGCCGAGTTTGACGCCATTGCCAACCCTGGTTACCACTTTGTGCGTTGGAAGGAAGACGGTATCGAGCGCTCCACGCTGCCGCATATGCAGATGGCTATCACCGATGCTACGCCCGATGTGGTGAAGCTGACTGCCGAGTTCGAGAAGGATGCGACGATCACCACCGCCGTTGATGTTGAGGGTAGCGCAGCCGATGATGTGACTGGCTGCAATTCTGCGCCTGACAGGCAGATAGTGCGAAATGGCGAACAGGCAACGGTGGTTGCTACCCCAGGGGAAGGGTATGAATTTGTTGGGTGGTTTGAAGGCGCTGTCGAGGTTTCGAAAGCCCCTACCTATTCCTTTGTTGCTGAAGCGGATAGGCATCTGGTGGCCAAGTTTAATCGCACCTGCACGGTTAGCGTAGGGGTTGAACCTGCAAGTGCCTTGGCGGGCAAGTGCACCATCGTCGGTGGTGGGAAATGCGTCGTGGGCAAGCCGACTGTGCTTTCCTCGAGCCTAGATGAAAGCGTACGCGATGCCTACACCTTCAAGGGTTGGTATCGCGGCGAATCAGACGTGCTTATGGGCACCGATGAATCGCATCTTGAGTTTGTTCCCGATGGCGACACCGTTGTTCGTGCGGTGTACGTAGCGAAGAAATATGAGGTTGGCGTCAAAATCGATGGCTTGCTCCCGGGTATAAACCCTCACGGTGAAGTTGAGATTGCTGGGTATCCCGGCATGGATTCGGTTGAACTGCCCTACGGCCGTCACATCACCATAAAGGCAATGCCCAACGACAAGTACTGGTTCGCCTATTGGGAAGATACTTCTGGGAAGCGCTATCCCGAGTCTGAACTGCGCGTATGCGTGACAAAGGACGAAACGTACACGGCTGTGTTCAAGAAGGGCCCTGACGTTATTATCACGGCTGATGCGTATTGGGGCGGCAAGGTAACCTGCAATGGCGAAGAAGTGAAGCCTGATACCGACAAGTATGCTTTGGACGAGACGCTTCATCTTACCGCCGAGCCGAATCCTGGTTTCCTTTTTTGGGGTTGGTATAGGAACGGGCTGCTGGTAAGCACGGAAAGGGAATGCACGCTTTCCGCTGAAGAATCGCCCATTTCGGGAAAATGTTCAATCGTTGCTGCCTTCAAGCCCCTTGATGTGGTGTGCCTGCCTGTGGCAAGCCCAGCAGAGGGCGGCGCGGTTACGGCAAGTCGCTTGTTCGCCGATCGCGGCTCCGATGTGCGGTTGAAGGCAACCGCCGCGCCTGGCTATGTGTTTGAGGGCTGGTATGTGGGCGACGAATTGGTATCGGGAGACGCTGAGTTCACTTGCAAGGAAGGGCGCAGCCATGTTCATGTTGCGCGCTTCAAACAGCAGGATTTTACCGTTGAGGCGAGTGCTGTTGTTGCTGATGCAACGGGTGCTCTGGTTGAAGACGCGGCCGCTGGTAGGGTTGAAGGTGCGGGAGCAATTGGCGCGAGACGATCTGCGCAGCTTGTTGCTTACGCCAACGAAGGCTATGTGTTCAAGCAATGGGTAGACGAAACGGGCGCAACGGTAAGCACCGATGCGGAATATCGATTCGTTCCCTGGACGAACGCGACAATTCGAGCCGTCTTCGAGCCGAAGCAGTTTACGGTTGCTGTTAACGCGGCGGAGGGCTTTGGTGCGGTTGAAGGTGCAGGCACTTATGCAGCAGGTCAGCAGGCAACGGTTACAGCAACCCCGAGCGAAGGCGCTTCCTTTGTTGGGTGGTATTCCGAAGGCTTATGCGTAAGTACGAATCCTGTTTATACCTTTACGGTTCGCAGCGACGCTGCCCTGACTGCCGTATTTGGCTCAGATCCGTGCGTAGTGAGCGCCATTGCGTCTCCTGCAGATTCGGGCTACACGAGCGGGTTTGGCACCTTCAATAATGGCGACCGCACTACGCTTTCGGCAGTTGCCAAGCCTGGCTATACGTTCGATTGCTGGAAGGATTCGCAGGGCAATACGGTGAGCGAACTGCCTGAATATACCGTTGATGTTTCGGACAGTGCTGCTTACGTTGCCTTCTTTACGCCCGATTCCTATTTGGTAAGTTTGCACGCAAACCCTGATGCTTCAGGCGTGCTGCAGGGTGCGGGTACCTACAAATTCGGCGATACAGTTGAGCTGAACGCTCAGCCTACAAGCGGCAAGCGCTTTGTGGGTTGGTATTTGGTAGAGTCCGAAGGCAGCGAAGCTGCAGCTGGCAGCGATTCGGGCACTGGTAGCAATGGCGCTGGCGGCAATGGTGCTGGTGGTAATGCGCCCGCTACGCTTTTCAGTAAGGACGCGCATTGCTGGTTTGCCATCGACGAGGATCTGATTCGCGATATCACCAACGGCGAACTCAGTCTTGAGGCGCGCTTTGCCGACCCTTACGAGGTGTCGGTTTCTGCAAAGGCCGTTGTTTCCGGTAAGGCGGGCGCGCGTGGTTGTAGGGTGCTCGGCACGGGCGCGTATTCTTCGGGCGATAACGTTACGCTGCAAGCCGTTGCTGGCGAGGGTTACCGTTTTGTGGGGTGGAGTCTCGATGAAGCGGGAGATGTAATTGAAAGCAACGACGCCATCTTTGAATTCGAAGCTGGTGCCGACGTGTCGTACTATGCACAGTTTGTGGCAGATGATCCGGTTGAAGTTGCGGTAACGCAAAGCTCAATGTTTAGAGGTCTTGCCTTTATGGCTGGGGGGCTTCGGGGCCGCCCCTGTTTTGGGGGATGCCGACT
>OGQL01000630.1_pt1 | contig 28651 bp, 19 predicted proteins | sample 1553211 | NCBI WGS metagenome assembly OGQL01 (sample SAMEA2579942, study PRJEB22360) | human gut metagenome
TAAGCTGTTGTCCCGGTCGCAGGGTTGCAGGGGATAATGCCGGATTAGTAAAGCTGACTTTACCGCTCACCAAAGTTGTTGCGATCACAGGTTCTTCCGGATAGCACTTCACATTGAATTGGGTTCCTAAAACTTCTATACTGCTTTCGTTCGATTTAATGATGAATGGTTTTTCTTTATTTTTTGCCACAGAAAAATGACCTTCTCCCGTAAAGAATATTTGCCGGAAACGGCCGATGAACTCTTCGGGGTAAATAATAGTGCTGCCGGCATTCAACCATACAGTGGTGTTATCGGGCAAAGTGATATGTTTGATGTCGCCATATCCGGCACTTTTTTCTATCCACACTATATTTTCTTCTTTTTGGTGTTGATAGAATAAGTACCCCGAAAATATAATCAGAGGGAGAATGAGGATTGCCGCAATACGTTGTATCCAGAGAAACAAGTTTGGTTTTTTAGACTTGTTTTCTTGGGGTGCGGTGCTCAGTAGTTGAGCTTTGAATTGTTCGAAAGCGGCTTGTATCTCTTCGGGAGAAGTAGATGATGTAGTATCTTCCAATTCTTCCCATAAGGAGAATAATAACTTTTTGGCTTCTTGGCTGTTACCGTTCTTGAAAAACCAACGTTCGACCTTATTGCTTATTTTGGGCGTGCACCGGTCGAAAAAATAACCGGATAGTTCTTGTCTGGTTGGAGTTGGATTCTGCATAATTTTATCTTATATAATATTATACGATTGAAAGAAATTACACACGTAACGACCGTGAAAAAATTTTAATATAAATTTTATCGGAAAGAAAATGACGATAGGAGATAACAGCTATTTATTTAATAAAGAATATAAACAGCCAGAAAAGGAAGTCTCCTAAATTTTTTTTAATGGTAGCCAATGCGAGGCTGATGTGTTTTTCTACCGTACGTTTGGATAAACCGAGGGTTTTGGCGATTTCGTCATTGCTTAAGAATTGTTCTCGGCTCATTTGGTATATTGTTCTTCGTTGCGGAGGCATGTTTTGCAACGTACGATTGACAATGGATTTTATTTCTTTGATGTTATATTCCGAATCGATTTCGTACTGTAAATTTTGTGGAGTAGACAACATTTTTTCTTGGTATCCGAGCGAATAGTGTTTTTCTCGAAAAAAGTCGTAAACTTCATTTTGTACGATGGTGAATATGTAACTGCTCAAAGTGTTGTCGGACGAGAGTTTTTCCCGATTGGACCACAACTTTAAGAATACATTTTGTGCTATTTCCTCGGCTTCGTATTGATCTTTTATCATACCGAATGCAAAGCTTTTAACCCGAGGATAATATGCGTTGAACAAAATCTCGAATGTTTTGATTTTGCCTGCACGTATCTCTTCTATTTGTTGACTGGTGATTTGCATAAAGTGATGCTGTCGAGGAGCAGCTTGTTTTATCGGCATCAAATTACGGTAAAAAATGATAGAAAAACAATATTTAAGGAATGAAAAGAATGAAGTTTTATAATTCTAAAAATCTACATAGATAAATCAATAATTACCTATGTAGATTTTTTAGAATAAATATTAATATTTATTGGTATAATTGTTTCCAACGGAGATTTTCTTTGTAGGCCGCTTGATTAAAACGTTTCCATGATTTATTTGAAGGTGAGGTCCAGCCACATTCGGCAAAAGCCGCTATACGAGGATATAATTTACGGTACATGTCCGAAAGGGTAGGTATCCATTCTCCCCACATTTGGGCTCCTATTCCGATAATTAAATCCGTTTCTTTTCCGGTGATACCCGCCAAAGGATCGAAATGGTATGCTTTTTCGAGAGAAGTGTATGCCGTGTCATAATCGAGGTAGGTATATTCGTGATAGGAGTTAACCACTTGGTATCCTTTTTTGACTGTTTGTTTGATCAAAGAAGGGTCTCCTCTCCAAAAATGTACGATGGTTCCTTCTGCAAGCGATGCTCCGGAGGCTGCATCCTCAAAATCGGTGTAATCGTGTATTTTAACTCCGGTAATTTCATTCCAGCCCATCATGTGCTTTTTTTTGCTTTCCAGGTAATGGGAAATGGTATTTGTGAACCATATTTGGAGATCGGCAGGTGTTTTTATATTCTGTTCTTTCATGAAATTACGTACCTGTGCCGATTTTTTCCATTGGTCGTATTTGACTTCGTCTCCTCCGATGTGAATTGTTTCCGAGGGGAAAAGGTTACATACTTCGTCTAAAACATCTTTTATAAATTGTATGACTTTGGGATCGGCGACGTTATAAGCATGGTATTGTACTCCGAAGCGTGTAGGAACCTTGATAGATTGTTTTTCTGTTCCTAACTGGGGATAAGCTGCAATAGCCGCAGAAGCATGCCCCGGCATTTCGATTTCGGGAACGATAGTTATTTGTCGCTTGGCTGCATAGTCTATTATTTCTTTGATTTCTTCTTGTGTATAAAATCCCTCGTGTACTTTTCCATCGTAAATGTTACTGTTCCAATTCCCTATTTGGGTAGAATCTCGTTTCCCTCCGATTTTGGTCAGTAACGGATATTTTTTTATCTCGATTCGCCACCCTTGATCGTCGGTCAAATGCCAATGAAACGTATTCATTTTGAGACGAGCCATTTCGTCCAATAGCTTTTTAACTTCTTCTTTTCCTTTGAAATAACGGCCTTCGTCCAGCATGAGAGCCCGCCAGAGAAATTTAGGGCTATCGGCTATTTCGACGAACGGAATAACAAGCGTATTGTTTTGAGATGTTATTAGTTGTCTGAATGTCTGTAATCCATAGAATAGACCTTTTGTATCGGAGGCCGTAATTTTTGTTCCATAGTCGTTGGATACGAGCCGATAGCCTTCTAGGCCGATTGTATCGGGTTCTATGTCGAACGTTAAATCGGCTATCCATTTAAAATTAGTAAACTTACATTTGACACCGGTATCGGACAAGAGGTCTTCGATATAATCTTTGTCCATTCCACTTTCGGGAGATAGGTAAATCGATAAGTTTTTCCCTATCGGCCTATATTGAGTTCCGATGGCGATTTGGTTGGGGTAGGGGATTATGTGGACTGTTCCTGTAAAGGGCTGTTGTTGGCAAGACGAGAATAATAAAATGATAATCAGTAGATTGAAATTTGATAAATTTTTCATGGTACTATTGTTTTTTATTTATACGGATAATTTTTTGAACGTACGTAATCGGTTATTTTCTTTTTTGAATCGAGAACAAAAATATATTTATCTTTGTACTCTTAAAAAAGGATTGTTTATGTTGCGGTTACATACACTTTTTGTTTTTCTCTTTTTTGTATTTATTTCGGCTTATGGAGCTCAAACGTATTCTGTAAAAGGAGTGGTGACGTCTCATGCAACGGGTGAGGGATTGCCCTTTGTCAGTGTGGGTATTTGGAATACTCCGATGGGGACGATGACCGATTCTTTGGGTAATTATTTCATTGGAAATTTATCTCCGGGAATGTACCGCATACAGGTTTCTTCTGTCGGATATAAAACTTATGTCTCTCCTGAGTTTCGTATATCGTCTTATGATTATACGCTCGATATAGCGTTGGAAGAATCGCAGGTGGCTTTAAGCGAGGTAAGTGTTGTGGCCGCTCCGTTTAGAAGTTCGATAGAGAGTCCTATCGCTATGAGGGTTATCGGTGTGCAGGAGATAGAAAAAAGTCCGGGCGCAAACCGGGATATTTCGAAAGTCGTAAATTCTTTTCCCGGTGTGGCTTCGGCTGTGGGAAACGGGTACAGGAATGATTTGATGATAAGGGGTGGAGGTCCTTCGGAAAATAAGTTTTTCTTAGACGGGGTAGAGATACCTAATATCAACCATTTCAGCACACAAGGTGCATCGGGGGGGCCAGTTGGGATTATCGATGCCGATCTTATCCGTGAGGTCAATTTCTATACGGGGGCTTTTCCTGTAAGTCGAGGAAATGCTTTAAGTTCTGTATTCGATTTTAAACTTCTCGACGGTACTCCCGATAAATATACTTTTAAAGGAACCGTCGGAGCTTCGGAGTTGGCTTTGACCTCGAAAGGACATATTGGGAATAAGACGACTTATATCGTTTCAGTAAGGCAGTCTTATTTGCAACTACTGTTTTCCTTGCTCGATATGCCGTTTTTGCCCCGTTATACCGACGCTCAGTTCAAGGTAAAGACCCGTTTTTCACAGGAACATGAGCTTACGGTTTTGGGATTGGGCGCGATAGACGATATGAAGTTGAACACGGAAACGGATCCCGAAGATGAATCGAAACAATATCTGTTGAACTATTTGCCTACCATTAAACAGAATACCTATACTCTGGGTGCAATCTATAAGCATTATTCGGGCAATCATACACAGACGGTCGTGTTGAGCCGTAGTTTTATGAATAACAGTAATATTAAGTATAGGGATAATGATGAATCTTCTACCGATAATCTGACTTTGAGGCTTAAATCGGACGAGATTGAAAATCATTTGAGGTTCGAGAACAGGTCATTGGTGGGGCTGTTTGATTTGACCGCTGGATTTAATGTCGATTATGCTGTTTATAGGAATAATACGTTTCAACGTGCATTTACCGATATCCCTAAGGAAATAAGATATAAAACGGATTTGGGTCTGTTTAAATGGGGTATCTTCGTAACTTCTGGATATAAGTCGGCCGACGATCGTTTTTCGGCTTCATTTGGATTTCGTCTCGATGCTTGTAATTATTCTTCTTTGACGGATAATCCTTTCAAGCAATTTTCTCCCCGATTGTCGCTTTCGTATAATGTGATAGGGAATTTCTTTTTGAATGGTAGCATAGGCCGGTTTTATCAGCTACCGGCATATACGACAATGGGGTATCAAGAGGATAATGTTTTGATAAATAAATCGAGATTGAAATATGTTTGTTCCGACCAAGCTGTTGTTGGAGTGGAGTATTATATCAACAAGTGGGCACGTTTGACGGTTGAAGGGTTTTATAAAAAATATACTCATTCACCGTTGTCTCTAAGGGATAGTATTCCATTGGCTTGTAAGGGGACGGACTATGGTGTGTCGGGTAATGAGGCGGCAAGTTCGACTGCACGAGGCAGAGCCTATGGTTTGGAAGTGATGCTCCGTTGGTTTGGTATGGGACGGTTTACGGCATTGGCTTCTTATACATGGTATCGTAGTCAGTTCGAGGATCCGGCAACCGGGATTTATATACCGTCGGCATGGGATTATCGTCATCTTTTTACTTTGTCCGGGACGTATAAGTTACCTAAAAATTGGGATATAGGATTGAAATTCAGGTTGATGGGAGGGGCTCCATATACTCCTTATGATGAGTATACTTCGTCTCTTGTTCCGGCGTGGGATGCCACGGCTAGACCTTATTATGATTATGACCGGTATAATACGGGACGTTTGAAGACTTTCTATGAGGCTGATATCAGAGTAGATAAGTCGTTTTATTTCAAAGGTGTGATGTTGGGATTTTATGTAGATTTACAGAATGTGCTGAATTTTAAATACGATAATCCTCCGGTATTGATAAGCACGGGAGAAAAATATGTGGATAATGACGGGACAGAACGGTATCGCATGAAATACATCGCCCAACAAAGCGGAGTGATTTTGCCGACATTGGGAATTACCGTGGAGTTTTAAGAAGCTGTTTTAATTTTTGTAGATAGATATTTTGTGCGATGATCTTAATCTGACATAAAAAACTCGATACAGCTTCGAAGTTATTTTTTTACTTGTTTCGATCTGCGGTTCTTATAGATTATGTCTGAAATTTTTTCATCGAATGATGTTCCGGTATGTTGCATGAAACGAACATGTATCGGAAGAAAATAGAGCGCTTTTTTTATTGCGTCATCGAATGGGACCGATCGTAGTCTCGCTGCATCTTTTTCTGTGGTGATGATGTATTTTTTCTCTCCTTTCAAGGCCAAAAACCGTGTCGTTATATCGTTCAGATCGTTCGAAGTAAAGTTATGATGATCGGGATAAAGTAACTTTTCTCGCAGGTCGTGAAAATGAGAGATGTATTGCAGCATGGGAGCCGGGTTGGCGATTCCGGTTACTACCATCAATCCGTCTTTTCTCGATATATCTTTTAGCGATATTTCTCCTATGGCAGTATCGGGGAATACTGCTTGCAGATGACCGTAAGAAAGAGTGGAGAAATATAGATTTTGGTAGGGAAACAGGTGTAACCAACGAGATATAATATTATATTCAATAGGTTTCATATCTATTGGACACTTGGTTACGATGACCATATTGGCTCTCGACAATTCGTGTCGAGATTCACGTAACCGTCCCGCCGGTAATAGTTTGTCGAGATGTAAAGCTCTATTGTAGTCGGTCAGTACTATCGAGGACAACGGCGTAACATAGCGATGTTGGAAAGCATCGTCGAGTAGAATCACATCGATGTCGGGTATTTGTTTTTTTAATTGTTTGATACCTCGACGGCGATTGGCATCTACCGCGACGGTTATATTGGGGTATTTTCTTTTTATCTGGTAAGGTTCGTCTCCTATTTCACGGGCGGTAGACTTGTCATCGGCCAATATGAATCCTCTGCTTTTCCGTTTGTATCCTCTGCTGAGTACGGCAATATGATATTTATGACCGAGTAATTCGATCAAGTATTCGATGTGAGGCGTTTTGCCTGTCCCTCCTACGGCAAGGTTGCCTACTGATATGACGGGTATGTCAAACTCTTCGGCCGGGAGAATGCCCCAGTCGAAGAGTTTGTTTCTAATCTCTACTCCGAGTCCATATAGCCAACTGACCGGAATGAGCCAATGGTTTATCTTAACCGATTTTCCGTACATAAGACTTAGTAGAGCTCAATGTCTTCCATACGGTATTGTACGGGATCTATATTTTGGCATTGCTCCAACGCTTTGAAATATTTATAATTTTCACCTAAATAAGAAGCGGCTATTTTTGAGCGAACATTCATTCCCAGCTCGTCCATTAATTGTTCCATAGCCGTTTTTTGTTTTGGATAAGCACTTGTTTTATATTTGTCGAGTTTGGCTTTTTGAGCAACCCATTCGATAGCAGCATCCAAATCTCCCAATTCATCGACCAGACCTATTTCGAGGGCTGTTGCACCGTCCCACACACGACCTTCGGCGATTTTTTTGATCGCCTCGATACTCATGCCACGGCCTTCGGCGCAACGAGTGGTGAATAATTCGTAGCCTCGTTCTATGTATTGTTGCATTTGCCGATGTTCATCGGTTGTCATAGCCCGGCTTACCGAGGGGAAATTACCATATTTATTGGTTTGTACGCCGTCGAATGTAAGTCCTAATTTACCAGTCAATAAACCTTTATAGTTAGGGATTAGGCCATAAATGCCGATCGAGCCTGTCAATGTAGTGGGATTTGCAAAAATACGGTCGGCATTGCAAGAGATGTAATATCCACCCGATGCAGCGACATCGCCCATCGATACGGCTACTGGTTTTCCGGCAGCTTTAATAGCTTCGATAGCAGCCCATACTTGTTCCGAACCATAAGCACTTCCACCCGGAGAATTAACCCGGAGAACAACTGCTTTTACGTTTTTATCGTTTTGTATTTTGGTTAAATCTTCGACCAGCTTGGCGGTGTTCACCCCGTTGGTTTCACCCATATCGATGCCTCCCTCGGCATAGACGATAGCAATTTCGTCTTTGGCTTTATTTTGGGCTTGCTTGATCGATGCTACTTCGTTGATTGATGCGAAGATTAAATCATCGTCTTTATCTATTCCCACTTTGGCTTTCAGAAATTCGTTCATTTGAGGACGGTACATTAACGTATCGACCAATCCTTTGGCAATTAATTCTTTGGCATCGACTGTCACCAATAGAGTGTCGGCCAGATTGTTCAGCTGGTCCACCGATATGTCTCGGTCTTGCGAAAGTTGTTCGAGAAGATGATTCCAAATAGGAGTCATGTAGGCCATCGTCTGCTCGCGGTTCGCTTCACTCATTTGCGTGTTGATATAAGGTTCTACCGCCGATTTGTATGTTCCTACTTTTAGGACTTGGACTTCGATACCCAATTTATCGTAAAGCCCTTTTACAAACATTATTTGACTTGCCAGCCCTCTGAAATCGATAGCTCCTACCGGATTTAGAACGACACTGTCGGCTACCGCACTCAGTAGATATTCGCGTTGTGTGTAGTCGTCGGCATAAGCATAGATGAATTTATCGCTCTCTTTGAAATCTTTCAGAGCCCGGTGTATGCGGTCGAGAGTGGCAACACCGAGGGAAGAGCCATTAGCATCGATGTATATGCCGGCAATGTTTGGGTTTGTCTTGGCTGTTTTTATAGCTTTAATGATGTTGTCAAGACCGTCTGTTTTTTGTTGGTTCCCAAACAAAACACTCATGAAATCTTCTTGGCTACGGTCGGTAACGATACCTAAATCCAATTTCATGATAGTGTTTGGTTTCGCTGTGTATTCGGTTTCTGTCGAAACCGCCATTCCGGTTAATGCGGCGATGGACAATAAGGTTAATAATATTCCTGCAATCATTACGCCCAATACGCAGGCGAATGTCGTGGTGAAAAATTTTTTCATTGTTTCTTGTTTTTATTTATTGTTTGTTTCATTCTATTTTTACAAAGATAGATTTTTTGTGAATAAAAAGGATTGTAACCGGTTTATCTTTCATTCTTAATATGGTGCAAACATACATATAAAATTTTAATTCAAAAAGAAAATCAATAAATAATTATCGTTTTTCGATAAAATCTATATATTATACTTTGCTCTTGGGTATTTATTTTGATTGATATTTATGAATTTTTATTTGTATTGTTTTGATTATTAGTGAAATATATCCTTTTTATTGATTCTTCGATGATTGTTTCGCAGAGTGATATGTGCCATGAGATTGGAGAAAGATAGATTTTTTGGGGGCGGTGACATTTCTCTTTATATTCAAGAATCAGTATCTTCGTAATGAAAAAAAAGTATAAGCACAATGATAATAAGGTTTGCAGAAGAAAAGGATATAGAGCAGATAAACAAACTTTTGGTTCAAGTGAATAGTATTCATCATCGAGGACGCCCCGATTTATTTAAATCCGGGAAGAAAAAATATACAGATGAAGAATTAAGAAAAATTATGTCCGATTGTGATACCCCGGTTTTGGTAGCGGCAGATGATAAAGATAGAGTCATGGGATATGCGTTTTGTATTTTTCAGCAACATCGGGATAGTCATATCCTCACGGACATAAAGACTCTGTATATCGACGATTTGTGTGTCGATGAAGGCCAACGGGGCAATGGTGTGGGTAAAGTGATTTATGATGCGGTGGTTCGGTTGGCTAAGGAACAAGGGTGTTACAATGTCACTTTAAATGTGTGGTGTTGCAACGAACCGGCTATGGCGTTTTATGAAAAGTGTGGTTTAAAACCGCAAAAAGTAGGAATGGAGATGATTTTGTAGGTCAACATCTGTCGTTTTTGTTTCATGAAGAAGGTTAAAGGAAGCGATTTTTTCTGCGGTGAGTTATTCCCAGAATCGACTTCTGTCGAAAAAACAGAGGCTTTACCCAATTCCTATGATTGGGGAGACCTTTTCGAACGACTTTCACAGTCCCGGTTTCGCAGCAAATTTCGTTTAACGACTAAGGAAATAGTGTATCTGAAAGAAAAAGGAGTGGATACGATTGCCCGTCATGCCGCCGATTTTATTCGTAAACGATTGGCTCCGGCCGTGATTCCCAACGATGGTAAACAAACTCCCATGCGCGGGCATCCCGTATTTATAGCTCAACATGCCACCGGGTGTTGTTGCCGAGGTTGTTTCGAAAAATGGCATCGTATACCGGCCGGTCGAGAATTGACCGATGAGGAACAACATTATGCCGTGGCTGTGGTGATGGAGTGGATAAAACGACAGCTCGGAGAATAGTAAAGAACACGGTTGTAGTTTATTTCTCATTTATTTTTTGTCTGTATCGATTTAAGGTTGTTGTGTTCGGTGGCAGCCATTATCTCTTTGAACATATATTACTATTTATTTCTAATTAAACCATTTTCAGACCTATGATTGATGCAATTAATGTCGTAACGAAAAACAGTCGACCGAAAGTTGCAGGTTCATGGAAAAAGACGATGCCTACTATCACCGTACCGACAGCGCCGATTCCTGTCCATACAGGGTAGGCCATGCCGATAGGAATTGTCTGTATGGCTTTGGCCAGAAGTATCATACTTAGAGCCAGACAAGCTAGAAAACCTATGCCCCAAAAGTAATATTCGAGGCCTACAACTCCTTTCATTTTTCCTAAGCAAAAAGCGAAACACGATTCGAAGAATCCTGCTACAATCAAAATAATCCAGTTCGTCATAAAATCGAGAGGTTAATTTGAAAACGGTGCAAAGTTATTCCAGTCCCGCCTATTTTTACTTTACATTTGATAAGAAGTGAAATAAGTTTTTGACGATTAATGATGAATGATATCGAACGTAGTAAAAAAATCCCGATACATAACGATGTATCGGGATTCTTCGAAATATAATTAGAAAATTATTATTTAGTCACGACCAATTTGGTTACCTCGGTTTGGCTGCCGGAAACGATTCTGACGATGTAGATACCCGATGGCAGGTTCCGTACGCTTATTGTTTCCCCGTAAAAATAACGAGACTTTTCATTCCCGGATATATCGAATATGGACAAGTAGTCATATTCACCGGAAACTGTTACTGTCTCTTTTGCCGGATTGGGGTGAATCGTTCTGCCGTTTAATTGGTTTTCTTCTATTCCGTTACCTTCTTCTACATCAAACTCTATTTCTGTCATAGGAGTCGTTACCGAAGAAAAGACAGCTTTCACACCTGCTTTATGTTTACCTTTATTCAGACCGGAGAACAGATAATTGCTCTGTTGGGTCGTGTTGATTTTTTCACCATCTAAATAGACTTCGAAAGAGATATTTTCTTTCATGTTGTTTAAATCGACTCCTTCTGGTAACTCTACTCCGATGAATATATCGTCGACCATAAAGATGAAAATATTATTGGAGACGCAGTTAATCGTTATATATTTGGCTTCGGCAGGAATGGTATATTTATATTCCGTCCAATTTCCCATCGGAACTTCTATCGGGTTTTCTCCGTTCAGCCAGATGAAATCGGTTGCGTCATTACCGGAGACCGAATATCCTACGTTCATCAACTCTTTACCATAATCTTCCGTATAACTCTTGGCATAAAACTTCAATATAAAGTCTCGATTGAAGTTCAGTTCGGGAGAAATGATAAAGTCATTGTTCGCACCTGGACGTGCAGGGAATGAAGCTAAGTATTTTTCTCCGCTACGTGGTCTGATATTGGAATCGAAAAGTGCGATGTTGGGGTCGGTAGCGTATGGGTTAAAGATCATATAGGCTTTCGGAAGAGTCGCATTGATGTAGTCTACGTCGTCGATTCCATAAGTTTCTTGACCGTCACCGTCGATATAAGTCCAGCCTATGTTTCCAGCCGAGTTGATAACAAAATCGGTATGAGTTTCGAAATCGTCGAAAAGATGTTCCGACACGTTCCATTTGAATATGCGCTCCTGTTCATTGTCGGTTTTCACCACTTCGAGATTGAATGGATTGACGATATATTCTTGTAATATGTAACCAGATTTTTCGTAACTGTTTTCAGTGGAAAAGTCTTCGGATTCGGCTGTGTAGTTATTGAAACCTTTTAATGAAATGTTTATATCGTAAGTTCCTTTCCATATATTGGAGAAGACGATTTTACCCGAAGCATCGGTTGTACCGGTGTATATATGTTCGCTGTTTCTATCAATATTTGTCAGAACTACTTGGGCTCCTTTCGCTTCGTTGGTAGGAGTGTTCGTTTTTATATTGAGAGTGATCTGAGTGTACATATCTTTCGTTAACGCTTGCGTGAATGCTGCCGGCGAAACGATTTCTCCGTTATTGTAAACGGTTTTGACTGCATAATGATAAAATCCTTGTTTCAAGGAACTCCAATTTGTATCGGTATAGGAATATGCCTCTACTGTTTCGGCAGTTAATAATTCCCATTGTTCCGGAGTATCTTTCTGTTCGGTGGTTAGTCTCCATACTTGGTATTTTTTATCTGTCGTGGCAGGCGGTAATTCGTCTTCACCGCTCAGAATACCGATACCGCGAATCATCAGAGAACGTTTGATATCGTGTTCTTCCGTATAAGTGAACTTTCCAGTCGTGTAATCTTCTGAAAAACAATTTGTTTTTTCGGCAAACGGATAGTCGGGTCCTTCGCCTGTATCGAGTCCTAATCCGACGTGGCCTTCATAGCTGAGAGCCAACATGTATCCATTCGGTGCATTTATCGGTTCCGGGAATTCAAAGCTGCTCCATTCCATATCTTTGTTGGGAACATTCGTTTGAGAGTATAAGATGGTCGAAGTGGGCTCTCCTTCGGCATCTAAATCGAACACAAAAATATTGACCGTATGATGTGTGGTAAGGTAATTTTCTGTGAACCATGTCATTCCGGTTAGCTTGGTCGGTGTTCTGAATACCGAACCATATACACTTTTTACTGTCGATCCTGTTGTCCCGAGTCTTCCACCATGTATCCCGTTATCGTGACGGAATAAACGGGTATCCATAGGTTCTTTCCACTCTAATTTTACCTGTTCTCCCTGAATTTCAGCTTGCAATGAATAGGGTGGCAGAGGCTTGTCTTTTAGTATGATGTCGTCTAAAACGATATTACTGTTCTCTACGTTCAGAGTCAGTGTATCGTTGCTTAACCCGTAACGTTCGATGGTTAGTGCGTATAGGTTGGATTGATATACTTGTGGGAATATAAATGTACCGTTGGAACCGGATTCTGTCGAGTAATCGGTATATCCGGTTATCGATACTTTCGCATGACTGATAGGTTCGTTTTTACTGTTTACTATTTTACCGCTTACGGAATAAGTAGGCAGTTCCTCCAACGTCGTATTTATTTTCGCGGTATCTCCCATTTCGACGATTATATCGCTCTGTTCGATATAGCGGTAACCTGTTTTATTGAACGTCAATGTATAGTTCCCTGCTTCCAGTTCTTTAAATTCATAGAAACCTTTTTCATCGGTAGTGCATTTGGTTTCAGCGTCTTTTATGGTTACTTCCACGCCCTCCAAAGGTGTTTGTCCGTTTGTTACGACACCCGATAAGACCCCTTCGCTGACTTCTTCTAATAAGACGTCGGTTACATAAAGGATAAACATGTACGGCTCAGAGTGGCAATGGAAAGAAATGTGATAATTTCCTGATTCCAACTTTTCGGGGAGAATGACTTTATATTCGACGAATGTATTGCTTTCGATTTCGTAGTCGCCGAGTAAGGTCGTCTGTTCAGCGACAGAAGCTCCTGTACCCAGATGTACGGCGACCTTTTCGGGATAACCTACGTCATAGGATTGTAATTTAAACTTTAAGCGATAGATTTTGTCTTTTTCCAAATGAATCGGCGAAGAAACCAACCAATCGTCTCCCCCGGTTTCTCCATCTTCATTATAGTAATAATAAGCGGCTGCAAGAGTCGTTTCCCGTTTCCATGTGTATTCGTCATTATTGGCGTCGATCACATTCCAGAGAGCGAATTGGTCGTCTGTCGCGAAATTACATCGGTAAGGTACAGTTAATGCCGGACCCATGACAAGCCTGTCCGTGGTTGCGGTTGGACCTGCGCCATCGAGAGTAATGGCTTGTATCTGATAAGAATAGATATTTAGTTTTGTGATGGAATTATCTATGTATTCATTACCGGTCGTAGTTTCGGCTACAACGATAGAATCCGGAAGACGAGTAATTTTATAGGTGAGAGCAGAGGCATCTATCCAACCTCCGTTTGCACCGGTTTGTGGAGTAGTCCATGTTATCTTTGCTCTGTTTTCATCGAGGACAATCAATGATAGTTGGGAAGGAGCTGCCGGTACGTCACGTCCTATGAATATTGATTGTGCCGTGGTGCTGCTTGTTCCCTCGTTATTGATTGCGGTAATTCGATATACGACCGATCCATTTTGTTGTATTCCGGTATCTTGCCAATTACTTTTTTCTCCGATTGCCGGGTTTGTGATTTCGTGAACGAGTTGTTCGTTTCTATAAATTTCTATCTTTGTTAAGTTGGTTAGTTTATTCCCTCCGAAAGTTAAAGATGGATTTGTCCAACTCAATTCGGCAGATAATTCTCCATTAGCTCCCGGTGTGATTTGTAAATCCGAGATTTCGGCAGGAGCATTAGGATTCGTTTTTTTGAAGGGTATATAAAGTCCTACGACTTGTGCATAGTTCCCTAATTTACTAATCCCTTCTGCTGCTCCCGTAGAGGTATCTATCGTTCCCCAAAAATTATATCCGGCCCAATAAAGAGTATTTGTTTCGTGATCGAACTCCATAGATTGAAGATCCTCGCTTACCCGTTCACCGGTATAGCCGATGTCTGTGGCTGGCCCCGTAAATTTATCGATACTCCATAAATCTCCATAGTCTACATCGATGGCATATAATTGACCTTCATAAGAACAGGCTAAGGCTACATATTTGCTTTCGCCTATCTCTCCTGCAATGGTCGTTTCTCCGGTGGTCAGATTTACTTTCAATAGCAGCGTTGTATAGACGCTTTCATCATACCCGATGGCATACATGGTTTGGGTCGAATAGTCGTATGTCATATCCTGAAATAAAAATGGCATACCTCTATAATCTGCGACCTGTGTGGACTCTCCGGTGGAAAGATCTATGCGATTGAATGAGTAAGGGGTGGCATTATAACCGTCGGTCTCATATAGATAAACATAATAGAATCCTTCGGCGAATGCACCTGCACAGGCTACTCTTGCTTGGTCGTAAGGCCATACGGGTTGAATGTCATCGGCCGCATCGGTTTTGAATTTACAAATACCGTATTCGTCTTGGTTGTAATCGTCATATCTCAGCCAACCGTAAACATCACGACTGTCGGTTTGGGCAGAGATGGTCATGGATAATAAGGTAAATCCTAATAATACTAATAAATGAAAAAGTTTTTCTTTTCTCATATTAACCACTATTTTTTAGTTTTAATATACAAATGTAAACTAATATGCTGCTTTTCTCGAAAAAAAAGAATGGACAATCGGTGGACAGATGGCATTTTTCGTATATTTGTATCATGAAAAGAGGTTTTTTATTCGTTTGTTTATGGTTATATTCCTTTAACTTTTGGGGGCGTGAGGTTATAGGGACGTATTGGAAGCCTATCGATAATACATTCGATTCGATTGCAGATGTGCTTGAATTGGAATTTATATCTACCGATAGTATTTATTATCGGGATTCGTTGATACAGGAATTATATACCATAGCCCGAGCTCACCATAAAGAAACGGTGTACCTGTGGCGAGCTAAATTTTGGGATGCAAGGTCGCAGCTTAAAAAGAACAATTCCGATTCTACAATTCATTTAATTGATGAGGCCTATCAGCAGGTAGATTCCATACGTTATGTTTATGATTATATGCGTGTTTTTCATTTATGGACAATTATGCATAAAAATCAGCCGCATGTTGCTTATAAGAATTTAAAGAAAATATCGGAGTATTATGCCCGGACGAACAATCTGTTCATGTTGGCTCATGCTTATATCGATATGGGAAACATACTGAGTCGCCTGAAAGATTATCCTAAGGCGTTGGAGTATTTGCAGAAAGCAGATTCTTATTATAAGAAACTGAATAAGCCGGTTTATCGGGCAAAAAACCAGTTGAATATTTCGAATGTTTTATATTCGATGAATGAAGAGGTGCAGGCCGAAAAAATTCTTTATAAACTGTTGGAAAATCCTGTTTGTGTTGAAGATACGTCTTTCTATATCAATACTTTGTTATTGTTGACTGAACATGATGTACCTCTGAGTAAAAAATATGTTTCAGAAGCGTATCGATTGTCTACCGAATTTGCGAATAAAAGACTGTTGATTCAGTCGGAGTGTTTTATGGGGCGTTTTTACCAAAATAATCATAGACAGGATAGTGCTTTGTATTATTATAGAAAGGCATGCCGTAGAGTGAATATTCGGAATATCGACCTCATCGTTCCTGTCATAAAGAATATGTCGGAATGTTTTGCTGCCATACAGCAGGAGGACAGTGCTTATGTTTATTTGAACAGGTATGAACAATATAAAGATTCGTTGGACCAAGTAAACAGTTTGGCTGAAATTAGACGTATGGAAAGCCGGGCGGCCATAGAGAAACAGGAACTCGAATTGCAGCAGGCGGAAGAAAGAGGCAGGTTCCGGTTCGTTTTGATTCTTGTCGTTTGTGCATTCATACTTTGTATTGCCGCATTGGTTTGTTATATATTTTGGAAAAAGAGTAGGGAGGAGAAGATAAAGAAACAATTGAAAGAGTTGGAAAATAAAGAATTGGTGACTCGGTTGGAGAATGAGATGTTGCAGAATAATTGTTTCAAAGTGGAATTGGAGTACAAAGATAGGGAGCTTGCCTCCAATTCGTTGATCATCATGGAGAAGAACCAAGTATTGAAATCTCTTGTCGATGAATTGGAAAAAGAAAAAGATGCCGGAAATATTCAATCGAACACGGCTTTGCAAATTAGTAACAATATAAGAATGCACTTGGGGACCGACGATGAATGGGATTTCTTTAAAATGCAATTTGTAAAGGTACATCCCGATTTCTTTGTTCGGTTGAAGACTTTGTGTCCATCTATTACCGAAGGGGAGCTTCGTTTATGTGCATATATCCGTACAGGTATGGAAAATAAACATATAGCCCAAATGCTCTCTTTACAACCTGAGAGCGTTAAGAAAAATCGTTATCGTTTGAGACAAAAGTTGAATTTGGGGAAAGAGTCGCTCGAAGATTTTTTGAGAGGTATTTAATATACTTGGAATGAGTCGTGTTTTATGGATTTACGAGATATAATCAACAGCATATATCCGATATCGGAGAAATCGATGGATAGGGTGTTATCTTGTTCTTTGGAACTCGGACGCCCTAAGGGGCATCGCCTATTGGAGGCAGGGAAAATCGAGTCGGATATATTCTTTATAAAAAGAGGAATTGTGAGGGCCTATGTTTCGCACGAAGGTAAAGATATAACGTTTTGGATCGGGAAAGAGGGGGAGACTATCATGTCATTGAAAAGTTATGTAAAGAATGAGGCTGGATACGAAACCATAGAGCTTATGGAAGATTCTCTTTTGTATTGCTTAAAGAGGAGCGATTTGTATCGCTTGTTTGAGGAAGACATCGATATAGCGAATTGGGGGAGAAAACTCGCCGAATTGGAATTTTTGCGAGCAGAGGAAAAACTAATTCCACTGTTATTCACGACGGCTTCCGAACGTTATAGAGTTTTGTTGGAGCGTACTCCCGATTTGTTATAAAGAATTCCCTTAGAATGTCTTGCCTCGTATTTGGGAATTACTCCTGTAAGTTTAAGCCGTATAAGGGCGAAGTTAAAATAAATTGGGTGATACCATGTTTCTTGGAGAAAGAACATTAGCTTATGTAGAAAAATTTATTCGCTTTTCATTTGTTCGAGTTATCGTTTGCACAACTGTTTGAAATCGCAATATTTACAATGCGATTCAACAGTGGTTTGTGAAAATGGTTTGTCGAGGTCGAATATATCTTCTAAACAACGAGTAAGGTATAGGTCGAATTCTTTTTCTACAAGGTTAAAGTCGGTGAGAGGCTCTTTGTCGTATTTCAAGAAGGATTCGAATTTATCGAATAAGTTACGGACAATATAAATAGACGGCTGTAAAGGTTGCATAGGTGCTTTGTCTAGTTTATACAATTTGCAGTAAAATAACACCTGCATGATTGCTTTTTTACGATCTTTTTCAGAAGGGTCGAAAAGTTCTGTTACCGATTTGAAATCGAGTCTTTCTCGTCCGGTTTTATAATCGACGATACGAATAAGTCCGTTATGTTCATCTACCCGGTCGATAAAGCCTTTCAACTGTATGGATCGGTTGTTTCCGATAGATATGTTTTTATGTATGGGAAGTTCAGAAGCTACATAGGAAAAAGGCGTAAGGACTCGGTCTTTTTCCAGAGTTTTGTCAATCAGTTTAAGAATGATTTCCCCAGTCAGGTAATCATACCCGGTTAGCGGTTCGGGGCTATGTGGAGTTTTGTAATACTCTTTGGCAAAACATTCTTCGAGATACCGGGTGAGCAAGCCTTTGTCTTTGCGTATGGCGTCGATGTGGTCGACGGTGACAGTTATTTTTTCTTTTTCGCCTTTGATACGGTTGTAGATTTTTTGCATCATACCGTGATAAATGCTACCGAAAGTACTGCTATCGACGCTTTCTGCGACTTCGTCGGTTTGTTCTATCTTTTCGATGTATTGCAGATAAAATTGTAAAGGACAGTTCAAATAACGATTTATTGCACTGGCCGATAATGCGCTATTTCCTCCTTGCATGAAATCGGCTAATTTTTTTTCTATGCCATATTTCCATTTATCGATGGAGATTGTTATCGGAGAGAAGGTCGCTATGTCGCAATTGATCTGTATTTCTTGTATGGGTATGCGGTAATGGTATTTCAGTTGGTATATATATCGGCTCACTTCTCCGCTTTTGAGTCCGTCGGTGCGACTGTCGTATAATAAGAATACCCGTTTAGTCCGGCTTATCATGCGGTAAAAGTAGTAGGCATAAATACTATCTTGATGCTCTGTCGTAGCCATGCCAAATCCTTTTCTTAAATTGTAGGGAATGAATGTGGCAGCTACTTTCTTAACGGGGAACACCCCTTCGTTCATGGAAAGGATAATAAGATTATCGAAATCGAGCGCACGAGTTTCGAGTACGCCCATGATTTGTAATCCCGATAAAGGCTCTCCTTGAAACGGTATGGAAATCGAATCGGCCATTTTCCCCAATAGCCGAAAGAATGTTTCTACGGTCATCTCTATGTCTTGTTTGGCGATAACATCACGTAACCGTTTGACGGTAATGTAGTAGTGATACATAAATTCCAGTTCTATCGCCGAGAATCCCATAGGAGTTTCTTCGTCGCCGGCTTCTGATGAATCGCTCCTATTTCCACCTTGTTGCAAATATTCGAGCAATTCTATCAGATAGGCTGCCGCTTCATCTGTCGTACAGGGGATAAGAAACAGAAGTTTTATCAGTCGATGATTCCCTAATTCTTTTGGGGAAACGAATGTGCGATTGTTTTCGTTGATGAAATTCGTTATTTGATAGGCTTTTTCGCCTATTCGGGACGCTATGAACCGGTGTCCCAATAATTGCTTTACATCAAGATGATAGAATCTCGGCTCTCCTTTTGAGAACCGGACGCGGCGCTGCATTTGGTATATCGATTCCATGAGTGCTGCGACAGTGGTGTGTTGCAACGTATATCCCATAGTGATGTTTACCGTAGAGATTTCCGGTGGAATGGAGTATAGCATAGGAAGCAGCAATTCTTCGTCGGGGAGAACGATGGCTGTATTGGTGGCCTTTTCGGGAGATAAATGATTATTGTCGATAAGGCTTTGAAGTATATCTGTCGCTTGCTTTGCCTGCCCGACAGCCGACGGTATCGATATTAATTCGATCTGAGGCGTTTGTTCGATATGCTCGTCGATCTCGATTTTAGAGGGGAATCTTCGTTTATTATCGTTGAGAAAGAACGCTGCTTTGTTATATGAATCCTGCAAGGTGGGAGCGTAATAATCCCAATAGAAATCTCCTATGCCGATGTCGCGTAAATATTCCATGAATATTTTTTCGGCTTCGGTGATAGCATTGAATCCGATAAATACCACTTGTGTATAAGGTAAGTTGATAGATTCTTTCCGTTTACTTCGTTCGGCGACGTCTCGGAATATCATGCCTTCATAGGCTTTGTTTCGGGAGGATAGCTCATCTCGTAATCCGGTATAAAGATCGAAAAGGATTTGCCACAGTCGAATGAATTGCTGTTTATTATCGCTTTCGGTGGAAGGAAAAAACAGATGCCCCCAGAAACGTTTGACGATTTCTATTTGTTCTTCGGTCAGATAAAATTCGTCTATCTCTTTCAGATCGTGTATATTGGTAAATAATTGCCGAGCATCAACCATGTATTTATCCACATCGTCGAAATCACCTAACAGCATGTCTCCCCAAAAGACGAAATTGTCGAATGTCTCATCGCTCTTTCTCAATTCGATGTATTTTTTATACAACGTTACAAGTAGGCTGATTCGGTCTATTAAGGTATAGGGCGATAGCTCGGCCATTAGGTCGTTTATCGTGGTTACTTTGGGCGAGAAGATCGGTTTCCCGGAAACTTCGGCCAAATATTTTTGAAAAAAAATGCCGCTTCGCCGGTTGGGAAAAACAAATGCAAGTCGAGAGATTTCGTTACCGTACTTTTTGTAAAAGGCTTGGGCTATGCGATATAGAAAGGGTGTCATGATTTTCCCGGTTTATCTATATGATCGGTTTGAGGAATTTTTATTATATTAAGTATTCAGTTATGTCGACAGGATTATGATCGGTAGTTTTGGGCTGCGATAAAAGGAATTTATCGTTTTTGTAATTAATAATAACGTGCCAATACATTCTATTCTCCTTTTCAGTCGTCCACATATTTTTGACCAAAGGACCAAATAGGGCATAGGGTATGAGGAGTGTCTTTTGAGAATCTCCGCATCCAAATGCTACGTAAGCCGTAGGATATTCTTCCAACATTTTTTGTTGATGAGGGTGAAATGCAAACCAAAATCGGCCTTGTCTATCGGTTGTATTATGATTTCGGGATATGGTGCACATCACGCAGAGACTATTGTCTTTGGTCGTATATGTTATTTTTGTTTGTTTTATAAGCTGTTGTTTAAGGTGGTTCTGTATTTTATGAATACAATCTAAATAAAAGTTGACCGGAATAGCTTTTTCTTTTTTAATAGGTGATAGCGATGGTGTTTCTACTGTATCGATATCGTCTAACTGTAAGTCTTTTGACGTTTCGAATATCAAATCGATGAGTTTATCTACTCGTGTATATTCTCTTGGTTTTAGTAGTTCTGTGATTTGGAGAATAGTTTTGGCATCATTAAATGTTCCCTTCAATTTTAGTAGCTGTATCAAGGCATCGGTACTGATAATCCTTATATTCCAAGCATAGCGGGAACCTCGTACCTGAGATTCTAAATCTCCGGTATCTTCGCGACCTACGACGATTAAAATAGAAGAATTTTCTTTATCTATTTTCCCCGCGTCGATAAGTGCGCTTCTATATTTTGCAACCGATTCGCTTAAATTGATTCTGATGTAATCGGTTGTTTTGACTTCGATAATGATATTATATCCGTCTTTTGTAGTCCATATTCCATCAAAACCAATACTGTTCTTTTTCCCTTTGTATAATCCGTATTCGACATTGAAATTAAGCCTTTTACCTATTTGATTGACAATGTCTTGTAAGGCAAGACCACTATTTTCAAAAGGGTTTGAAAGACAATAGTTTGCGAATTCGAATAAAATATTCGGTTGTACTATATCCAGTAGATTCCTAAATTCGGAAGAAGTGGTATTCCCGTCTTTTAACTTTCCGTCTCCTGCAAAAGATAAAATTTGAGGTAAAGACTTGTCTTTGAATATGTCTGGTGTTTCGTTGTAAAGGGTGGCTATCGTGTTCATGATTGGAATATAGGGCGTTTTGTATCTTGTGATATATTTGTTTTTTAAGTTTAATGGCAAATTTAATAATTTTGTTGTGAGTATGAAAAGACACTTTTAAAAATTAGAGATTTATGATTGGGGTAAAATAATCTTTCCCAATAACTATAATTAAGTGTTTGTTGTAGCTTATTCTGTATTATCTTTTCATTTTATTATCTATCTTTGCATTTCGATAAGGTAGAAGATATATGATATCGATAGAAGGACTTTCGGTCGCTTTTGGAGGAAATACACTATTTGACAATATTACTTATGTAATTAATAAAAAGGATCGCATTGCATTGGTGGGGAAAAATGGTGCGGGGAAATCGACTATGTTGAAAATCATAGCCGGGTTGCAGGCTCCGACATCGGGTAATGTGAATATGCCGAAAGACCTTACGGTGGGTTATCTTCCGCAGCAGATGAATCTATCCGATACTCGTACGGTAATGGAAGAGGCGGAACAGGCTTTTTCTCATATATTCGAATTACAGTCGCGTATAGAGCGCATGAATACCGAATTGTCCGAGCGTACCGATTATGAGTCGGAATATTATCAGGAGTTGATAGAGCGGGTTTCCAATGCTAATGAGCAATTGGCTCTTATCGGGGCATCCAATTATCAGGCAGAGATAGAGAAAACTTTAATAGGGCTGGGATTTACACGAGAGGACTTCGGACGGGATACGTCGGAGTTCAGCGGAGGGTGGCGTATGCGTATCGAATTGGCGAAGTTGTTGTTACAGCGTCCCGATGTGCTTTTGCTCGATGAGCCCACCAACCATTTGGATATAGAGTCTATACAATGGCTTTTAAATTTTTTTTTTACTCCCCCCCACACCTGTACCGACTCGCGCCAATGCGGTCGTATTGGTTTCTCACGACCGGGCGTTTATCGATAATGTGACAACACGGACGATTGAAATCTCTTTGGGGCGCATTTATGACTATCAAGTCAATTATTCCCGTTATGTTGTTCTCCGGCAAGAGCGTCTCGAACAGCAGATGAGAGCTTATGAGAACCAGCAGAAACAGATACAGGATACCGAGGCTTTCATCGAGCGTTTTCGTTATAAGGCAACGAAGTCGGTACAGGTACAGTCGCGTATCAAGCAACTTGCCAAACTCGAACGAGTAGAAGTGGACGAAGTAGATACCTCCCGGTTGAATCTAAAATTCCCACCGGCGCCTCGTTCGGGCGATTATCCCATTATCGCCGAAGGAGTAGGAAAAAATTATGGCAGTCATGTGGTTTTTTCGAATGCCACGTTTACGATTAAACGTGGCGAAAAAGTCGCTTTTGTCGGGAAAAACGGTGAAGGAAAGTCGACTTTGGTAAAATGTATCATGGGCGAAATTCCCTATACAGGAACTTTGAAGATAGGGCATAATGTAAAGATCGGGTATTTTGCTCAAAATCAAGCGAGCTTGCTTGACGAATCTATTACGGTTTTCGATACGATCGATCGGGTTGCGGTAGGGGATATTCGTACAAAAATACGAGATATACTCGGTGCTTTCATGTTTGGGGGCGAGGCTTCGGACAAGAAAGTAAAAGTCTTGTCGGGAGGGGAGAAAACCCGATTGGCAATGATACGTTTATTGCTCGAACCTGTCAATTTGCTTATTCTCGATGAGCCGACTAATCATCTGGATATGCGTACCAAAGATGTGTTGAAACAAGCGATTCGTGATTTTAACGGGACGGTAATTCTTGTTTCCCACGACCGGGAATTTCTCGATGGTTTGGTTTCGAAAGTATATGAGTTTGGTGGAGGACAGGTGCGAGAGCATTTGGGCGGAATTTATGATTTCCTGGAAAGTCGTAAGCTGGATTCTTTGCGAGAGCTTGAACAACGAGCCACAGTTTCGAAAACAGAGAAGGACGGAAATATTTCGAAAGATTCTGCTTCCTCGGCCAAATCGGAGGATTCTAAGTTGTCGTATGGAGAGCAAAAAGAGTTTGCCCGTCGTTTGAGAAAGGCCGAAAAGGTGGTTGCGGATATTGAATCGGAGATTGCTGGTTTGGAGAAACGAATAGCCGAGGTGGAGGAAAAGTTGGCAACGCCCGATGGTGCGGCGGATACTTCGTTATACGAACTACATGGACAGTTGAAGAAGCAACTCGATGATGTGATGTGGAAATGGTCCGAGGCCTCCGAAGTATTGGATAAATTACAGAAATAAATATAGCAAAAGTCGAATGCAAAAAGCTAAGTTCGATTAGAATCTTTGAGGAAACGCATTCTATATTCTACAAAGTGAATGAAACATATAAAAATGAAAGTAAAATGAAAAGAGTAATGATTTTATCGTTTGCTGCTGCTTTGCTTGCTACTGGTTGTACAAGCAAATCGACCGTAAAGACTCCGGGTATCGATCTTTCCAATCTCGATACGACGGTAGCTTGTGGTGATGATTTTTATGATTATGCGTGTGGCGGCTGGATGAAGAAAAATCCGTTGAAGCCTGAGTATGCTCGTTTCGGATCTTTCGACCAATTACGTGAAAATAACCGAGAACAAATTCGATTGTTATTCGAAGAATTAGGTAAACAAAAGGCTGAACCGGGTAGTATCGCTCAAAAAATTGGCGATTTGTACAATATGGGATTGGATAGTGTGCGATTGAATGAGGAGGGAGCTTCTCCTATTGCGGAAGAATTGAGTCGTATACAATCACTTTCCGGTAAAGAGGCGATAAGTGCCATGATAGGAGAGATGCATCGTACCACATCAGCCCCATTTTTTGCCATATATGTGGATGCCGATGCTAAGAACAGTACGATGAATATCGCAGGTTGGTATCAGGCGGGTATGAATATGGGTGACCGTGATTACTATATAGCCGACGATGAAGCCAATAGCAAGATACGGGATAGTTATCGCAACTATATTCAGAAAATATTTACATTGTCGGGATACAGTGCCGAGTCCGCAGCGCAAGCAGCTGCTACCGTATTGAAGGTGGAGACCGAAATCGCTAAGGCCGCTTTTACTCGCGAAGAGTTGCGTGATCCTCAGGCGGGTTATAATGTTATGACAATCGATGAATTGAAAAAGCAATTCGGCGGTCTGGATTGGGATATCTATTTTAATACGGTGGGTTTAGACAGCTTGAAAAAGATAAACATCGGTCAGCCGCGTACATTGAAAGCTGTAAATAATTTGCTGAAAACATTGAGCGAGCAAGAGATTCGCGATTATTTGGCGTTCAACTGTATCGATGGCGCAGCTCCCTATTTGAGCGATGACTTTGTAAATGCTCATTTCGATTTCTATTCGAAGACTTTATCGGGGAAAGAACAAATTGAACCTCGTTGGAAACGTGCTCTCGATGTCCCTAACAGTCTCTTGTCGGAGGCAGTGGGCGAAATGTATGTTGCTAAATATTTCCCTCCTGAGGCAAAAGAGCGTATGGTACAACTTGTTGCGAATTTGCAGACCGCACTGGGACAACATATAGACAGCCTTGAATGGATGAGCGATGAAACCAAAGCGAAGGCTCATGAGAAACTAAACAACTTTTATGTAAAGATCGGTTATCCCGATAAATGGCGCGATTATACTGGTTTGACGGTGAATCCGAAAGATAGCTATTATGCTAATATTCGTCGTGCAGCCGAATTTGAAACTTTATATTCTCTGAAAGATGAAGGGAAACCTGTGGATAAGACCAAGTGGTATATGAGTCCTCAAACCGTTAATGCTTATTATAATCCGAGCTCTAACGAAATTTGTTTCCCTGCCGGAATTTTGCAGCCTCCATTCTTTAATTTTGATGCCGATGATGCCGTTAATTACGGGGCTATCGGTGTCGTTATAGGACATGAAATGACTCACGGATTCGATGATCAAGGGCGACAGTTCGATAAAGATGGTAATCTTAATGATTGGTGGACTTCTGCCGATGCCGAGCAATTTACTAAACGAGCTGAAATTTTGGCTTCGCAATATGATAACATTGTTGTGCTCGATACAGTGCATGCCAATGGTCATTTTACATTAGGTGAGAATATTGCTGACCATGGAGGTTTACGCATTGCTTACACTGCATTGCACAATACTTTCGATGGTGTGGAGCCGGCTCCGATCGATGGATTTACTGCCGATCAACGTTTCTATCTGGCGTATGCTGCATTGTGGGCCGGCAATATTAGAGATGCCGAAATTCTCCGGTTGACGAAGATTGACCCTCACTCGTTGGGCCGTTGGCGTGTCAATGCTGCGTTGCGTAATATGGAAACTTTCTTTAAGGCTTTTGATATTAAAGAAGGAGATGCCATGTACATGGCTCCCGAAGATCGGGTGATTATTTGGTAATGGATTGTAGCAAACAAAAAAGGAGATAATCCTTTTAGGATTATCTCCTTTTTTGTTTATATCTTAATTGAAATATCGGGAAATTTGGAGAATATCTAATTCTACGAGATCGAGATGTTTTTGTATTTTGTGTAACGGTAGATTTAGTTTGCGAGATATTGCCTCGTCGCTTAGTCCCTTTTTTCGCAGTTGATAAATAAGTTTTTGTAGATCGCTCATTCGCTCTGAAATTCGTACGAGTTCTTTATCGTATAAGTCTTCGGGTGTGATGACTCTTAAATATTGTTCCATTTGACGTTGAGTCGTGTAGGCTTGTCGATATTGCCTTAATACATTTTTGTAATCGTGAACAAAAATGGAGATGAGTAATTTGAAGAAAAATTGCTTGACTGTCGGCGGCAGCATAAACTTTTTTGTTTTTTAGTTGTATATATTAAAACCTCCGCCTAATTCACATTCTTCAAAAGATGTCTTACTTGCTTTCACAGAATGGTGTGGGTTACACATGATTAGGCGGAAGGTTTAAAATCCTTCTTCCTATTTTGTAACACACACATATTTTCCCTAATGTAAGCAAGTAAGACGACTCAAAATTAACTGGAAAAGCTGATCTGGCAGCAGGCAGGAGAAGAATTTAATATCAATTCTCCGAAACAGTTGGGTGTGATCCTTTTTGAAAAAATGGCTATTCTATTATAACCCGAATTTTTTAATGGTTTATAGACTATTTAAATGGGTTTCTAAATAAAAAACGCAGGTTGATAACGCCTGCGTTTTTTATTTTTATAAGAATAATTTTTTTATCCTGCTCTTTTTTCAGTGGACATGTAATCGTTGCTTTGTATTTTCTTATTGAACTTTTTCGATGATGATTATCGGAGTTTGGGGTTGTTGATATAATGCTGCATGAAAGTTGTCTATCATGTAAAATCCGGTAACTTTGCCGAGTGCCGATAAGAATAATTGCTCCGTTTTCATGTCTGGACAAGCCATGCGGGTAGTTGCTACTTGTGTAAAAGCTATTCCGAAAGCGGTTCCATCTAAAGAAATCCCTCCGAACATACGGTTACAGCCCGCAAATCCAGATAATTTTGCCTCTGGGATATCGATAACCATAGTCGGATTTTCTTCGGTGATTTTTTTCCCGTCGATAGTTGTGACTTTCCAAGAACCATTTAATAGATCTACCATTCGTTTTTCAAGGGTCATCACAGATTTCCCTTTTTCGTCACAGAATTTGATAGATAGCTCTTTGGTATCAGCTCGTTTATAAGAGCGGGTTTCGTTCAAAGCATTGAGGACAGTACGATCTGTAACTTCTGGCCGGCAAGCCTTCATCGTCGAGATGAGCGATTCGAAACGTAACCCATTCTCATTTTCGAAAAATGCAGTGCCGTTTATTACGTTGCAACCGTCGTTGCCGTAAATACGTCCGTTTGTGAGATCGAAAGTGATTTCTACTGGTGAATCGCCTATAACGGTTTTACCTTTGGCTGTTTTTATAATCCATGTCCCGTTGAGTTCTTCTCGATTTATAGAAATGTTTTTCTTCTCATTGGTTTGTGATGTGGAAGTTTGAGTTTGTGTCATACTTCCTTTTTCAGTCGTTTTACACGATACTGCGGATAGAAGTAAAATAATGAATCCGGTAAAAAGAAAATTTTTCATTATATATATTTGTTTTGGTTATATGCAAAGATAACAAATAAATTCTCGAAAAGTAGGACATTTTTTTATTTGTTATATATTAGGCTAATTCTTTCCCTACATAAGCTCCTTTTTCTTTGAGATTCAGTATTCCCGGATATTCTGGTTGCTTGTACCGGACACAGAGAACTATAATAATGAATAATATGCTTGCAAAGATTGTCCAGCCCGTGATTTCTTTGAGAGCCGACAACATGGCTTGTACTTGAATGCGTCCTGATACTTGCATGGTCGCAAGAGTAGTCGCGGTTTCGGCACTATGTCCTTGCATGAATTGACTGCCTTTCACCGTTTGATTGAAGCTGCCTGCGATTTCTGGATTCATCAAGTCTACTCCTGTCGATAGTGTGGCCATATAATGTTGCTGACGTTCGTTCAATAAGTTGGAATAAATCGCTGTTCCTACGGTCGGCCCGATAATTGACCGGGCAAAGAGCATTACAAAAATCCAAGACGACATATATTTGAGAGGCAGGCGTATACTACCCAATACGGCACACATGGTATAGAGTATCATCATACCGGTCGAGCGCAGTATCGTGGCCCATATCATGTGTTCATAAAGACCCATGCTTTGGTATTGGAAATACATATATATGGCGTAGGCTGTGATGAAACTGAACCCGAATGCGAAGATATATTTGAAGGGTATCTTGAAAGCCGATAGAATCATGCACAATATGGCTCCTATTACATATCCTACCAATGAATAGTTTCCCAACATGGCATTTTGAAAATTGTCTATTTTCATAGATATGCTGGTGAATACGCTCACGAACATGGCGCTGCAATTAATCATCATAAGCATGATGAATGTTATTGAAGCGAAAATAACATTCTTCTGTTTGAATACTCCTAGTTTCAGATAGGGGTGTTTCAAGTTTCCCTCAATAAAAATGAGAGCGGCAGTGGACAGTAGGAATAATATGGCGGCCAGCC
>OGQL01000634.1_pt1 | contig 28511 bp, 26 predicted proteins | sample 1553211 | NCBI WGS metagenome assembly OGQL01 (sample SAMEA2579942, study PRJEB22360) | human gut metagenome
CACGTCAATGATCCGGGGTGCGGGCAGTCTTCTGGGCCACAGCCAGCACGGCCACATGGAGGCTGTCGGCTATGACCTTTACGTCAAGATGCTGGGTCAGGCCATTGCCCGGGCCAAGGGCGAGCCCATCCAGCGGGACAAGAGCGAATGCCTCGTGGACCTGCGGGTGGACGCCTTCATCCCGGAGAAGTATATTGCCGACGGCCCGGGCCGCATCGAGGCCTACAAGCGCATTGCCGCCATTCAGACCCCCGAGGACGCCGCCGACGTGCTGGACGAACTCATCGACCGCTACGGCGACCCGCCGCCCTCCGTCAGCGACCTCGTGAACGTCTCGCTGGTGCGGGTCCAGGCTGCCGCCGTGGGCGTCTACGAAGTCACCCAGAAAAAGGACACCCTGCTGTTACAGGTGGAGACGCTGGACCTGGCCATGATACGCGGCCTGCTCATCGCTTTCAATGGCCGGGTGACGGCAGGAGCCGGCACCAAGCCCTACCTCTCGGTGACTCTCCAACCCGACGAAAAGCCGCTGGAACTGCTGCAAAGCATCCTCAAGGCGATGGCCGACATCCTTGCTGCCCCGCCGGAAGAAAACACCGGCAAAAAATAAATTTCACTAGGAGTACACTTATGAAGAAGAAACTCATCGCGCTCATCTGCGCCCTCGCTCTGGCCGTCGGCCTCGTGGGCTGCAGCCTCTCTACCCCGGATTCCGTAGGCACCATCGGTAACGTGGACATCTCTTCCGGCCTCTATCTGCTGGCCCAGTTCGATGCCTACCAGACCGCCGCCGACCTCGCTTCCGACGACCAGGACGCCACCAAGGTGTCCAGCTTCCTCAAGGCCACCATCACCGTCGATGACGCCACCGGCGAGACCGCCGTGGTCAGCGACTATGTGGCCCAGAAGACCCTCGAGAACCTCGAGTCCTACGCCGCCATCGAGACCCGTTTCGATGAGCTGGGCGGCGTTCTGACCCCCGACGAGGAGACCCAGGCCGACAGCTACGCCTCCCAGCTGATGGAGCAGAACGGCGACCTCTACAAGGCCAACGGCATCGGCCTCGACACCCTCAAGCGGTTTGAGCGCATCCTCATCAAGAGCAACGACCTGCTCGAGATGTGCTACGGCACCGACGGCGAGACCCCCGTCTCCGACGCAGAGCTGACCAGCCACCTCGAGGACGAGATGGTCTACATCCGCTATGTGGTCGTGCCGCTCTACAACACCAGCACCTTCGCTTTTGCTGATGACGACCAGAGCACCCAGATGCTCGAGCTGGCTCAGACCGCCGCCGAGAGCTGCAACGCTGCCATCCCCGATGGGGCCAGCGCCCAGACCACTGCTTTCAGCGCCGCCGTCGCCGCTGCCCTGCCCGACATCTACGCGGTGCTGGATGGCGAGCCCTCTTCCGACGCATCTTCCCTCTCCACTGCCCTGCTGGGTTCTGACAACATCGATTCTACCTTCTCCGAGGAAGGCACCGCCGACGTCGTCCGCGCCCTCAAGCCCGGCGAGGCCGCCGCCGTGCAGTATTCCAGCTATGCGCTGATGATGCTCGTCCGTCTCGACCCGCTGGACGCTGACACGCTGGACAGCCTCCGCGCACAGGCCCTCTCCGACATGAAGAGCGGCGAGCTGCAGGACAGCCTTCAGTCCTATGGCGCCCAGCTGCCCCACGCTCTGGATTCTGCCGCCATGAAGAAGATGCCGGCTTCCAAAATCAAGAACGAGCAGTAATTTTCCTTAAAAATAATACAAAAGCTCCGGGGATCTGTTGGTTCCCGGAGCTTTTCTGTACTCATACTGCTTTTCAGATCCCGCTTCCAGCGCCGCGCGGATATGCATCGTGCGGCGTTGCTTTTTGTCGGTTTTTATGGTATCCTCTTAGCAGAAAGGCGCTGTCCAACCAAACGCAGGCGGCTATTGCTCCTCACCGGTCTCGCTGTCTTGCTCTTCGGAGCAAAGCAAGCGCGGGAGGGCAACTTTTTGGAGTTCCGCTCCCGACGCTCACGGCGAAGGGAGGGATGCCTTATGACTACATCGGAAATTCTATTGCTTTTCCAGACGATCATCGCGCTGTTGGCACTTCTCGTAAGTGTTGTACATCTGATGGACGACCGGAAAAAGGATGATTCTTATGGCAGCAAAAGGAAAAAGCACAAAAAGAAATGACCGCCCACAGTTCCCCAACTCGGTGGCGGTCATTACTTTTTGTAGCGACTTAAACTGGTGAGGAGCCAGCCGTTTGCACGGTCAGCGCCTTTCCTTATCTTTATTATAGACAGCCGTGCGCGGATTGTCAAGCGCCAGAACTTCCAGAATACAAAAGATAAAAACGGACCACCCGCTTCGGCCTTCTCAGGCTGTGGCGGGCGGTCCGACATTTTCTAACGCATTCTGATGCGATCCGACGTTTTTATCCATTCTCTCAAAAACAATGCAGATATATCATTTTTCTTATATTTCGGCGTTATTTTCGTCTTTTAGAGCATCTTAAAATGGGTAGTTTTTGCGTTTTTGAGTTCCCATAATTTTCCAGTCCATACCTCTTCGACTGGTCTGCACCTCGATTATAGATGAATCGCTCTCCAATGTCAATAGCCCAGCGCCTATAAAAAGCCCAAGGGCGAGGTCCCTTGCGGAACCTCGCCCTCAGACTATGTGAGATAAATCACTACATGCGCGAACATATAATGTTTATCATTACAGGCCGTGTGCCTGTAATACCTGTTTTATAGCAATTCAACTTTTTAATGCAACAGCAGCAGCGTTGAATTGCATATCGCAAACATGCTGTTATCCTGAACATTTTCATATACAAGGACTTCGTAGTCTGCCTCGATGGGTTCAGTATAGTGCATTTTTACAGGATTGTCAATATATGGTATTATTTTCGACATTTTATCCAATCAGGAGCCGTGAAAAACAGCAAAATGCTCTGCCTGCACAGGGACAAATGGCCGAGATCCCGTTCATTCTTTTACTGCCTTTTCAAACTCCGCTTCCAGTGCCTCGTTGACGGCGCGGACGGCGGCGGCATCGGGTTTGATGGCCGTGCGGTCATAGGTGAACAGGCCGTTCACCTCGTCCTCCACGTCGGTCAGCTGAGTGTACACCAGCGCCGACAGGCCCTTTTTCAGCTGCGGGAGAATCGTCCTGAGCTGCAAATCGCAGTAGCGCTCGGTCAGCTCTGCCCGGCTCTTTGCCGTGCCGTAGCCGTAGGTCTTGCGGGGCGGCTCATGGCCGGGCATTGGCCATGCAATGCCGCCGTACTCGCTGAGGGCCACCGTGCGCACGTTCGGGCGGATGCGGAGCGGATAGAAGTAGTTGTGGATGGAATGCACATCTCCCCCGCCCCGGTCAAACCAGCCGCTGGCTTCGTCCACCGGACGGGAGGGGTCGAGGGCGCGGAGGGTCTCGGTGGCTTTCCGCGCGTCGAACTGCCCCCACCCCTCGTTGAACGGCACCCAGCACCCGATGCAGGGGTGCCGACCCAGCGCGGCTACCGTGTCGGCCAGCTCCCGGGCGTACTCCTCCCGGCTGTGGGCGCTGCCCCGGCCCAGAAACCCCCACAGCAGCTTCCCGTCCGGGGCATGGCGCATCAGGGGCTGTAAGGCGTTGGTCAGGTAGGTGACGTACCACATCGGGTAGGCCCCGCCGCCGTTGACCATATCCTGCCAGACAATGATGCCCAGTTTATCGCAGTGGTAGTACCAGCGCTCCGGCTCGATTTTGGCGTGCTTGCGCAGCAGGTTGAAGCCCAGCTCCCGCACGGTGTGCAGTTCGTGCTCCACGGCGGCGTCGGAGGGCGGGGTGTAGAGGCCGTCGGGCCAATAGCCCTGGTCCAGCAGGCCGTTGAGCAGGATGGGCCTGCCGTTCAGGAAAAAACGCTGGATGCCCTTTGCATCCTCTTTGCACTCCCACTTGCGGAGGGCGAAATAGCTGTGGACGGTGTCGAAGCCCTCTTCTTCGCCCTGGGTCGTTCCGACGGTCAAATCGTAGAGGAAGGGGCTGTCGGGACTCCACGGGAAGAAATGCTCTTCGGCGATGTTCAGGGTCACTTCGCCGTCCCGGTCGGCCTCGTCGCTGCCCCAGTCCTCGGCGATGGTCACGCCGCCGGCCCGCACCACGGCCCAGAGGTTCACAGCGCCGCCGGGCTTCGAGGTATGGACTTTCACGGTCACGGTCCGGGCGTCGTAGTCCGGGGTGACGGTCAGCGTATCAATGTAATTTTCCGGCACCCGCTCCAGCCAGACCGTCTGCCAGATGCCGCTCTGGGCCGGGTAGAACATCCCGCCGGGCCGGAGGGTCTGCTTGCCTCTCGCCTGCGTTCCGGTGCCGGTGGGGTCCTGCACGGCCACCCAGAGGGTGTTATGGCCCTGCGGGCGGAGCAGGTCGGTGATGTCCAGCGTGAAGGGCCAGTAGCCGCCCCGGTGTCCCCCGGCCAGACGGCCATTGACCTCCACCGCGCAGGCGTAGTCCACAGCCCCGAAGTGGAGCAGGACGCGCCCGCCCTCGCCCGCCGGGGGCGTGAAGGTGCGGTGGTAGTGGAGCCACTGGCCGGGCTGCAGCGTCCGGCCCACGCCGGAGGCTTTCGCCTCGGGCGAATAGGGTACGAGGATAGCGCCGTCCCACTTTGCCGGGAACTCCGAGCTCTGGGTGATGGCGTAGTCCCACGGGCCGTTCAGGTTGACGTAGCTGTCCCGGCGCATACTCGGGCGGGGATATTCGGGGAGCGGATGCATGGAACTACCTCACATTCACTTTTTATAGGCTGCGGCCAGCTTTTCCAGTGCGGGCAGGCTGCGCTTCACCTTCTCGGTGTCGATGCAGTAGGCAAAGCGGACATAGCCCTTGACGCCGAAGGTGTCGCTGGGGACCAGCAGCAGATCGAACTCCCGGGCCTTGAGGCAGAAGGCGTTTGCGTCCTCTTCCAGCGCCTTCGGGAAGATATAAAATGTGCCGCCGGGGCGCTCCACCTCAAAGCCCAGCTCGGTGAGCTTATCGTACAGCAGGTTCATGTTCGTCTCGTAGACGGACAGATCGCTGGTGACGTCGAGGCACTCGGCAGTGGCTTTCTGGATGATGCTGGGCGGGCAGTTGTGGCCGGTAAAGCGGGAGATCTGGGCCATCATATCCACCAGCACGTCTTCGCCCTCGCAGCCGGGCCGGACGGCCACATAGCCCAGACGTTCGCCGGGCAGGCTCAGGCTCTTGGAGAAGGAGAAGCAGGTCAGGGTGTGGGGGTAGAACGCTGCCGGATACGGCACCTTTTTGCCGTCGAAGGCGATGTCACGGTAGGGCTCGTCGCTGACGAGGAAGATGTTGTGGCCGAAAGCCTTGCTCTTTTCGGTCAGGATGTCGGCCAGACGGCTCAGGGTCTCGGCGGAGTAGACGACGCCGGTGGGGTTGTTCGGGGTGTTGATGAGGACGCAGGTGACGTTCTCGGTCAGCATCTCTTCAAAGGCGTCGAGATTCGGCTGGAACGCCGGTGCCTGGGGCGGCACGACCTTGAGCACAGCGCCGGTCCCCTCCACATAGGGGCCGTACTCGGGGAAGTAGGGGGCGAAGGTCAGCACCTCGTCGCCGGGCTTGGTCACAGCGCGGATGGCGTGGGCGATAGCGCCCGCCGCACCGGTGGTGGGGAAAATATCCTTCTGCTCATAGGGCAGGCCGAAGGTCTTTGCCAGATGGGCCGCCACGGCGGTGCGAAAGCCCGGGTCGCCCTGACTGGGGCAGTAGCCGTGGAGGGCGACAGGCTCTTCCTCGGCCAGCAGGGTCTGCATGGCTTTGGTGAACTTGTCCGGGCAGGGGACGCTGGGGTTGCCCAGCGAGTAGTCGAACACGTTCTCATAGCCTATCTCGGCGGCGCGCTGTTTGCCGTACATGAAAGTCTCGCGGATGACGCTCTTGTGGCCCAGCATGGCGCGGTAAGTCTCGTTCAGCATAATACTTTCCTTCTTTTTTTATTGATCCTCTTCCGGCAGGGCAGAAGCATAGCTCTGCTCCACCTTCACCATACAGCAGTATCCCGGGTCCTGCTCCTTGACGAAATTGCACATCTCGGCCAGCCGCGCGTCCTTGTCGCCGGTGTAGCCCGCCGGGAACACGAGGTCGAACAGCACGTTGGTGTGGCTGTCCCCCGGCACGATGCGCAGATCATGGATGGACAGACGAGGGTCCATCTGGCGGGCTTTTTCCATCAAACGGCTCCGCAGGACGCCTACGGCGGCGTCCGACGTCACGATGGGGTCGTAGTGGATGGTGACCTGTAAGTGGTCTTTTTTCAGAAAATCCCGCTCGATGTTGTCGATGATGTCGTGGGCTTCCAGCGGGTCGGCCTCGGCGGGGAACTCGATGTGGAGCGAGGCGAACTGATGCCCCGGACCGTAGTCGTGGACCATCAGATCGTGGACGCCCAGCACCCCCGGGTAGCTCATGACAGTGTGCTCGATGTGCTCCACCAGCTCCGGCGAGGGGCTTTCGCCCAGCAGAGGGCTGAGGGTGTCCATCATAAGCCCCCAGCCCGACCAGAGGATGAACGCCGCCACGGCCACGCCCATGAGGCCGTCCAGCACGTCCCAGCCCGTCAGGTGGGAGAGGACGGTGGACAGGAGCACGGCGCTGGTGGTCAGCACATCGTTCCGGCTGTCGGCGGCGGTGGCCATCAGAGTCTCGGAGTTGATGCGCTGGCCGATGGTCTTGTTGAAGCGGCTCATCCAGAGCTTGACGCCGATGGACGCCGCCAGCACCCCCACACTGAGCCAGCTGAACACCACTGCCGTCGGATGCAGCACTTTGAGCGCAGATTCTTTCAGCAGGGACAGGCCGATGGCGAGGATGGTGACGCAGACCACGAGGCCCGCCAGATACTCGTACCGGGCGTGGCCGTAGGGGTGCTTTTCGTCCGGGCCTTTGGCCGCCAGCCGGAAGCCCACGAGGCTCACCACGTTGGACGAGGCGTCCGAGAGGTTGTTCAGGGCGTCGGCCATGATGGCGATGGAGCCGAACAGCGTCCCCGCCGCCAGCTTGCCCAGACAGAGCAGGAGATTGCAGGCCATGCCCACGAGGCTGGCCAGATTGCCGTAGGCCGTGCGGACGGCGGCGTTCTTGGTATCGTCCGGGTGCCGGACGAACAGGTGGATGAGCAGTTGTGTCATAAAATTCCCTCTCAGCAGGTATTTCGATGCTACCAGTATAGCACTGCACTTTATGGTTTTGAAGTATTTCGGTAAAATTTTTCGGGTATGCAAAGCCCCCGGCGGGGAAGTTCCCTGCCGGGGGCGGCGTTTTCAGCGCAAAGGGCCTTACTTATCGGAAGGCTTGCTCAAGTCGATGCTGCGGATGATCTTGCGCACGGGCAGCACGCTCTTGGCGTTCATGGACAGCTCGTCCACGCCCATCCGCAGGAAGGTCTCGGTAAGGGCAGTGTCTGCGCCCAGCTCGCCGCAGATGCCCACCCAGATGCCGTGGCGGTGGCCCGCGTCGATGGTCATCTTGATGGCCCGGAGCACAGCGGGGTGGTGCGGGTTGAAGAAAGGCTCCAGCTTTGCGTTCTGGCGGTCCAGAGCGCAGGTGTACTGGGTCAGATCGTTGGTGCCGATGGAGAAGAAGTCGCACTCCTCGGCCAGCTCGTCGGCGATGAGGACAGCGGCGGGCGTCTCGATCATGGTGCCGACCTCCAGCTTCTCGTCGAACTTCTTGCCCTCAGCCCGCAGTTCCGCGCGGCACTCGTCCAGCACGGCCTTGGCATCCTGCAGCTCCCGCAGGCTGGTGATCATGGGGAACATGATGCTCATGTTGCCGTAAGCGGAAGCGCGGAGCAGGGCGCGCAGCTGGGTCTTGAAGAAGTCCTTCCGGGTCAGGCAGATGCGGATGGCGCGGTAGCCCAGCGCGGGGTTTTCCTCGTGGTCGAGCTTCATGTAGTCCACGGTCTTGTCTGCGCCGATGTCGCAGGTGCGGACGACCACCTTGCGGGGTGCAAGGCTCTCGAGCACCTGCTTGTATGCCTCGAACTGGTAGTCCTCCGTCGGGAAGTCCTTGCAGTTGAGGTAGACGAACTCGGTGCGGAAGAGGCCGACGCCGCCGGCGTCGTTCTGCTGCACAGCGCCCACGTCGCTCATGCCGCCGATGTTGGCAAAGACGTTGATGGTCTTGCCGTCGAGGGTGGTGTTGGGCTTGCCCTTGAGCTCCTGCAGCAGTGCCTGCTTTTTCTGGTCTTCCTGCTGGCGCTTTTTCAGGCTCTTGAGCAGGTCGGGGGTGGGGTCAACGTAGACACAGGCGTTGTAGCCGTCCACGACCGCCATCTTGCCGTCCCAGTCGTCCTGGATGTCCTTGCACTGGATGAGGGCGGGGATGTTCATGCTGCGGGCGAGGATGGCGGTGTGGCTGTTGGAGCTGCCCTCCCGGGTGATGAAGCCCAGCAGCAGGCTCTTGTCCATGCGGACCGTCTCGGACGGGGCCAGGTCCTCAGCCACGAGGATGCTGGGCTCAGTCCCCTGCAGGGTGGCGTTGTCCACACCCTGCAGGATGTCGAGGATGGCCTGTGCAATGTCGATGACGTCGGCGCTGCGAGCCTGCAAATAGGGGTCATCCATGGCGGCAAAAACGGCGGCCTGATTGTCGCCGGCGGTCTTGACGGCGTACTCAGCGCACTTGCGCTGGCCGTTGATGATCTCCTTGATGGCGTCCACGAAGTCGTCGTCATCCAGCATCATGGCGTGGATGTTGAACACCTCGGCGATGTCCTCGCCGGCCTCGGCCAGAGCCTTCTCGTACAGAGCGGTCTGCTGGTCGATGGCCTTGGCGCGGGCGTCCTCAAAACGGGCCTCTTCAGCGGCGGTGTCGGCCACTTCGGCGGCAGAGATGACGGTATCTTTTTTCTTATAGATTTTCAGCTTTCCGATGGCAATGCCATTCAGGATGCTTTTACCGGTACCTACCTGCATTGCAATTTCTCCTTACTCTTGCTGTTTTGTGTTCCGTAACAAAAAGCCCCCGCAGGACATTCCCCGCAAGGGCTTCTCATCACGCTGGGCGATCAGACGTTCTCGCTCAGGAATTTCTGGATAGCTTCGGCGCAGGCGGCTTCGTCGTCGCCCTCCACCTTGATGGTAACGGTGTCGCCCTGCTTGACGCCCATGCCCATCAGGGCCATCAGCTTGCGCAGGTCGCAGGTCTTGCCGCCCTTCTCGAGGGTGGCGGTGCTGGCAAAGCCCTTGGCCACCTTGACGAGCAGACCGGCGGGACGGGCGTGGATGCCGCAGGCATCCTTAACGGTGTACTGGAATTCCTTCATGATCATTTTCTCCTTACTTCATCCGGTCCTCCTGGGCAGCTCACCCCACCCCTCGGGACGCAGCACTCGAATCTTCTGGCTGCTGGATGTCTGCTTTTATTATAAACCTTAGTCGTTCTTTTTTCACCCTTTCATATTGCCGATTTTTTATCAAAAATTTTAGTAACATTTAACAGAATCTTTCTGCAAAAATACCACTACTGCACAATTATTCTGTTTCATCGCACTTTTTCGTGCAGAATGACGGTTATTCGACGGGGTAGCCCTCGGCGTCCAGCGGCAGGTCGGTGTACTGCACGGGCTGCTCCTGTGCAGCGTCCGGCTCGCCGGAAGTCTGCTGGGCCTGACCCTCTGCGCCCAGCTCGCCGTCGTGGCGCTCTCCCCAGTCGCCGCTGAAATCTTCGCCCGAGGTCTGCTGGGCCTGCCCGTCGGTCAGTTCATCCTCGTGCCGTTCGCCCCAGTCCCCGCTGAAGTCCTCGCCGGACACCTGTTCGGCCTCCTGCAGGGCCATCGCGGTCTGGGCGTCTTTCAGCCCGGTGACGGTGCCGGAGGGCTTTTCCAACAGGTACGCACCCACGGCCTTTTTCTTGTAGACCAGCAGCACGCCGTAGCTGCTCACATCGCCCCGGCTGGCCGCCGGGATGAGCGCTGTCCACTTCTCCACCGTCTTGCCCTTGTAGCGGGTCAGGTCCATGCCGCTCTGCTGCACCACCCCGTTAAAGGCCGAAAAGCTGTCGTCCCACTTGCGGGGGATCTTGACCTTGTCGGCGGTGATGGACGCGCCGTCCACGTCCAGTCCGTAGCCCGTGAACCAGGTCTGGATGTCCTGCGCACTCTCGATTTTATTGCTTGCCGCCGCGACAGCCACCGAGCGGGTGCTGATGTACCGCCCCAGCATGGCACTGAACACCACCAGCGCACAGCACATCGCCCCCACGCCCAGCTTCTTGACGCTTGCCTTACTCAGTGTGACCACAAACATACCCTTGCCTCCCACCCATTCAGATTTGTCCGTACAGCATATGCGGGAGGCGGCGGGGTCATGCAAAAATCCCCCGGCACCATGCGGAAGTGCCGGGGGCAGGGGGGGATAGCGTTTTAGTGGATAAGCTCGTTGTGCTCGAACCCGCCGATGGTCAGGCTTGCGCCCTCACCGTTGTGGGTGAGGGTAAAGAGGGTGTCGTCCACGCCCAGAGACAGCATGCTGTCGATGTTCAGGGCGGTCTCACGGAGCTGGGTGCGGAACACGATGGTGTTCACACCCTGAGCCTTCAGCTCCTTCAGGTTGCCCAGAGAGCCGGAGAGGACGGCAGTCTCAGCAGGCACTGCGATGATGTACCGGCCATCGGCAACGGAGGTCTCGTAGGCCTCTGCGCCGGTCACGGTCAGGGTGACAGCGGAGGAGCCGCCGGAAGCAGGAGCCGCCGACTCCGAGTCAGCCGGACGAGGTGTTGTCAGCTCCGTCTTGGAGGCACCGCAGGCGCAGGTGTAGTGCGTGCGGATGATCCCCGCATCTACGTCCTCGCTCCCATTCCTCTCCCAGATGTGGACATGGTCAGGGGCCGGAGGCGTACTCGGCTCAATAACCACGCTGCCATTCGTGAGGTCGGAGGTGTCGGGAGCAGCTTCCGTACCCGCAGCCAGCTCAGGCTGCGGGTCGTCTTTATTGTAGCTTCCCCAGAGCTGACCAGGCGTACCGATGCCTGCACCGGCCGACGCTGCCGACCGATAACCGCTGTTGGTCACTTTGCTTCCGCCTGCGCCGCCCTTTGCAGTGACCTGTGCAGAGTCCGAGACAGAGACGCTCAGATTCTTGGCATCCTTGGCGCCGATGCCAGCGCCGTAAACATAGCTCGTCTCATCTCTGAGCTTATCGCACCTGGCGTCCAGGCTGGCGTTGTCGGAGACGGTGACGGTGACCTTGGCATTCTCCTGATTCGAGCCGACGCCGCCGCTTTCGCCGACTGCATCCACCTTCGCATTGTCCTTGAGCGTCAGGCTAAGGTTTCCCTTGCCGCTGCCGATACCAAAGCCTCCTATGTAAACATTGCTACCTTCCGCAGACACTTTGGCATTGCCGGAGATCGTGATGACCGCATTTGCATCTGTGCCGCCGATCGCATTATCGCCATTTGCTTTGGCCGTAACATCCGCATCGCCTGTGATCGTGATGTTCGTGTCCACAAATTTCGATGTGTCTGTGCCGCTCAACGTTATTCCGGTGCCAATGCCTGCACCCTTGTAGCCCCCATCGCCGCCGACGGCCTCGATCTTGCCGCCGCTGATCACGATCTTGCCGGTGCCGAGGCTCAACTTTTCTCCATTAAAAACCTCGACACTGCCGCGATACTGGCCGGAGCCGATGCCTGCGCCGCCGCTGCCGCCTTCGGCATACAGGGTCTGGTTGGTATCTTTGGCCGTGATGGTCAGGGTGCCGCCGCCATTGGTGGTAGTGCCGCTGGTAGCCTTGGTCACGTCCTTCTCGATGCCGGCGTGGCCGACGCTTCCCTTGATCGAGTTGTCGCCTTTGATTTCGATCTCCACGTCACCGTTGCCTGCGACATCCACACCGGCTGCGCCGCCGCCGCCGCTGCCCGCAACCTTTTCCTGCTGCACGGTAACATTGTTGAAGGTCAGCTTGAGCTTATTAACGGTGTTGTTAATGATCTCAATGACGCCCGTGCGGATCCTGCTGGACCCTCCAGAGCTGGCACCTGCTTCCGCAGTGGCAGTGGCTTCTGCCGAAGCCGAGGCTTCCTTCTTGTCCTCTGCCTTTTTCTGGAGCTGCTGCTCCTCAGTGTCAGGCTCGTCTGCCTTTTTCTGGGTCTTCTGTTCCTCAGTGTCAGACTCCTCTGTCTTTTTCTGGGTCTTCTGCTCCTCAGTGTCAGGCTCGTCTGCCTTTTCCTGGGTCTTCGGCTCCTCAGCGTCAGACTTCTCTGCCTCTTTCTGGGTCTGCTGTTCCTCAGTGTCAGGCTCCTCTGCCTCTTTCTCCGTCGTCGGGTAGTATATCTCGGAGTTGCTCGCCAAAGAATTTGAAGTAGGCGCGTACTTGCTGTCGGCCATGTTGATGCTGCCCGTTATCTCGATCTCTTCGCCGCTTTTGACAGTGCTCATTGACCCGCTGCTGCCGGAGCAGCCGTCCTGCCAGACAGTAACGCTGCCGTCATGGTTTGCTTCAATAACAAGACCTCCGTTGGAGATATTGAATGTCGCCGCAAATGCCGGAGCTGACAGGGCCGCCATCATACTCAGGGCGACCGCAGAAGCTACGATACGCCTGAGAATCCGTTTTCTTCGCATAAATTCAACCTCCCATTTTTTCGTGGTGTTTCGTTCTTTTATTGTACCCCCCCCCCCTATCAGTTTGACAAGAGTTTTTGTCAACAATCTTTTCGGTGATTTTTTGGCACATCCTACAAAAAAGGCCGCTGTTCCACACGTTTCGTGCAGTACAGCGGTCGATTTTTCCATATATTCTGTTTTTTACGCCGCAGGCGTCTGGCGATAGATGCCCAGGCTGTTGTCCGGCATCGGCATCTCCACCCGGGAGGCGCGGTCGTTCACGGCCACCATCATCGCGGCCATTGCGGCCAGCACCACGGCAATGATGAGCCACTTTACAAAATTCGGCAGTTTTTTCATTTGTTACATCCTCAGTTGGTTTTCGGTCGGCAGAGGGTGCGGGCGCGGGCCAGCAGTTCCGCCGCCTCCGGCCCGGAAAGCTGTTTCACCCACGCCGGGCGCTCTGCTGCGCCCGGGCCGGTGCTGTCAGCTTCCGCAAAGCTGGCAAGGCCGGTATCGGTGCGGTCATTCCATGCGATAAAACCTTCCGGCGCGATGTGGGCGCCGAGACGGCAGTCCAGCACCGCCGTCTTGCCTTCGGGACGCCACGGACGGCCCAGATAGACACTGCCTGCCGGGCAGTCGGAGACGAAATCGCAGTTCCAGAACACAAACCCCAGTCCATCGGCCCTGCCCGAAGGAGCTGTGACATAGCTGTGGGGGATGTGGTTGTCCACCGTGCGGATGACACAGTTTTCGAAGAGGGCGTCGCCGCCGCCGAAGATGAAATCAATGTCGCCCGCGATCTCGCAGTCGGTGTAGTACTGGGCGGTCGGTTTGCGGGGCGCAAGACCGCGCGGGCCGAGAAAGCCGTCCTTCTCCCGCTCCTTTTCGGGCAGCGGGGCGCAGAAGAGCGTGTCCTGACTGCCCAGCAGCTTGACCCGGCGGAACACCGCCCGGGTGCTGTCCACATAGGCCGCGACGGCCTGCCCGGCTTTCGCGCCCGGGCCGGCGTCGTTTTCAATCGTCATGTCCTCCACGTAGAGCGTTTCGCCGCTGAAAAAGGCGGTGTAGCTGCGGAAGGTATGGGTGGGCCGCCCGTCCTTGTGGGGCAGCTTGCCGCCGTCGCCCCACACGAGTTTTGTCTTATCTGCACCCGCCCCCCGCAGGGTGATGCAGCGCTTTTCGCAGACCAGCTTTTCCCGGTAAATGCCGGGGCCGACCTGCACCAGTGCTTCCTCCTCATAGGGTACGGCCAGCACCGCCTCCGCGATGGACGCGAAGTCGCCGCTGCCGTCCTGTGCAACTGTAACTGTCAGCATATATGTTTCTCCTATAATCGTTCTAGATACTGACAAGTATACCCTCTCGCCGCCCAAAAAGCAACTCAACTGTTTTCGAGCCGGAGAACAGCGGCGGTAATGTCGTCGGGACGGCCCCGCTGGACGGCTCGGGCGCGGGCGGCTTCCACCAGCTTTTTCGCCAGAACGTCGGGCTGTTCTGCCTTGGCAGCGGAGAGTTCCAGCTGCTGCATCACCCAGCCGGGGCCGTCCACCAGGAGGCCGTCCGACACCAGCACCACATAGTCTCCCGCCGCCAGATGCACCACCCGGCTCTGCCCGCTGACGCCGCCGAGGATGCCCATCGGCAGGCTGGCTTCGCCCACAGCCCGGGCCTTGCCCCCATGCACGAGGAAGCCCGGGGCCGCACCGGCCTTGAAGAGCCGGGCTGTGCCGGTATAGAGGTCTACGCTCACGAGGTCGAGGGTCGCGCCGCTCTCCTCGTCGCTCTTGAGGGCCAGCGCCACGTTCACGAGCCGGGCCGCAAGCTCTGCGGTAAAGCCCGCTTTGAGCAGGCGTGCCGTCAGCTCTGCGGCAAGGTTGCCGTCTACTGCCGCCGGGCGTCCCGTTCCCATGCCGTCGCAGAGTATCATCTGGGCCGCCGCCGCACTGCAGAACTGCTGGACTGCGTCGCCGGAGATCTCGCCCCGCGCCGCCGCGCCCGCCGTCCCGAATACGGCCCGGAGCAGGGGCTTTTCGGCAAAGAGCAGGGTGGTCATCCCCTTGCAGGAGAGCACCTGCGGCGGCTCGAGGCTGCGGCGGCAGATGCGCCCCACCTCCACGGCCAGAGCGGCCAGCTCTTTTTCATTGAAGCGGGTGCGGGGCAGCGTCACCGCCGCCCGGGTGCGGCCCAAATCGTCCAGCGTCACAGCACATTCCAGCGGCGGCGTCCCCAGCTGAGCGAACAGCGCCGACACCCGGCCAGACTTGTAGGGCTCCGGGCTTCCGGGACGGCCCAGCTGTTCGCTGAGGACGCCCAGTGCATCGGCCACGGCGCTGTACTGCTCCGTGAGGGCCGTCCGCATGGCCTCGGAGTGGACGCGGGCCTCCCGGCGGCTGCGGTAAAGTGCAAACGCCTTGTCCCCCGCCGCGCAGAGCGCCGCCGGGTGGATGCACCGCGCCAGCTGACCGGGCAGAAGCGCCGCTTCCAGATGGCCTTTTTCTTCCAGAATGGGGCGCAGGGCCTCCATTCCTTCCAGCGTGGAGGCGTGCTCCTGCTTCCAGCAGACTTCCCGCCGTCCGCAGTTGGCGCAAAGGCCGTCGTGGATGTTGTCGATGACCCAGCGGAAACTCTCGCACCGGCGTGGAAAAGCGTCGTACACCTCGTTCACCGTCTCCGCCAGCGAGGAGAGGCTTTCGGCCACCGCTTCCAGCCGGGTCGCGGCGGCAGAGAGGCGCGGCCGCTCGTCGCCGGGCGGGTCGTCCTCTTTGAGGGCAGGCATCAGCCAGCCCGCAGGCAGCAGGGCGCAGAGTCCCGCACCCGCCCCGGCACTGAGCAGAAAGCTGAACGCCCCCGCCAGCGGTTGGACGCAGAGCACCCCCGCCACACAGCCGCCCGCATAGGCCGCAAGCCCCTCCACCCGTCGCGCCGGGGCAAGCACTGCCGCAGCGGCACACCCACAGGCAAGCCCGGCGGCGGCAGGCGCAAGGGCAGGGTCTGACGCGGCCAGAGCCGCACCCGTCACCCCGCTGAAAGCCAATGCCTCCAGCGGCAGGCCCTTGCAGCAGAGGGCCAGCTCTGCCGCCGCGCAGACCATCACCCCGGGCAGGAAGAAGCCAAAGCTCATCCCGCCCAGTGCGGCGGCCACAGCGGCAGACAAGATCAGGCTGCCCATGCCCGGCTTTTCGGGCGGGAAGCGCCGCAGGCCGTACCCCGCCGCCGCTGCCAGCAGGGCGTCGCCGCCGCAGAACAGGATGGTCTGAACGCCGTTTTCCTCCCCCGCCGCGAAGCAGACTGCGCTTCCCACCAGTGTGCCGCAGCCCGCTGCCACCGCCGGGACGAATCGGCCGGGCCAGAGCCATCGTGCCGCTACCGCCGCACCCAGTGCGCAGAGCAGGCAGACGCTCTCCACGGTCAGCGTTCCGAAGCTCCGGGCCAGCACCCCCAGTGCGGCCCCGGCAGCCCCCACAGCGAAGCAGTCCTCCGCAAAGCCCAGCGTCAGCCCCAGCCCGAAAGGCATCAGCGCACCGTACAGCACGGCCCAGCCTCCGGCCAGCCCCAGCAGGAACGCACTCCCCTGCCGCAGGGCGGGCCGCACTGCCGCCCGCGCCCGGAGCGCACCGTTCACCCGCTTTTTCCCGTCTGTGAGCTGTATCGTCCGAAAAGACACCTGCATGAAAAAATCCCCGCTTTCCGGCGGGGATCTTTTGCAATATCACGCTATGTTGTTCTGTTTCCCGCGCCTTCTGCGTATACTGTAGCACAGGGCGCGCGCAGTTTTTGGCGGGGTGATGGGATGGGATAAAATCTCAGCAGAAGTAGTGTGCTTCGCCAAAAAAGCTCGTCCATTTTGCGACCACCTCGGCACTCCGCGCCTCAATGATGGCCATGATGTTCCGCAGGACGCGGGGCGGTATCTGGGAATTGTTGTTGCTCAAGTAGCACTTTCCGGCCCGTGTTATCCATATCTTGGTGGCGTTTGCGCTGGGTGCGCCCTGTGCCACATGAACATGGATAGGCTCCAGCGGCTCGTTCTCATTGGCCCAGAAATAGACCCAGTAAGAGCCTATCTTAAAAACCTGCGGCATTTTCGACCCCTCCCTCTTTGGAGAACTGCAGGATCAGATGAGCCGTAGATTCCACAAGCTCCTGATACCGGGCAATTTCCTCCGGGGTAAAGCCGTTGATGTCTTCCCATTTGTAGTCCGGAAGATAGCAGACAGCAGAATGGAAGCAGTCTTTTGCATCCGGCTTTTCAAAATAGACCTTCACGCGGCCATCCGGGAGCATCTCCGAATGGACGACCTCGGTGTTATCGTCCAACGTCATAAACGGATACATCATACAGACTGCCTCCTCACTTTTTATTATAAGGTATTTCAGCCATTCAGCTTCTCGATAGCGGCCTTCACCCGCTCGAGGGTCGTTTCGCGGCCCATCATGCAGGCGAGGTCGGTGCCGCCGCCGGGGGTGCGCTGCTTGCCGGAGAGGGCGATGCCCAGCGGGTAGAGCAGCCAGCCATTCTTCTTGCCCAGCTCCTCGGCCTTGGCCTTGCAGGCGTCGAAGACGGTGTCACGGTCATTGAAGTCCAGTGCCTCGTCGCTCAGCACGGGCAGCAGGGCTTCCAGTGCCTCCTTTGCAGACTCAGGGGTGGTCTTCTGCTTCTTGTTGGCGTAGAGGCTCACGTCATACTCGGGCATGGCGTCGAAGAAGTCCAGCTGCTCGGGGATCTCGCCCAGGACCTCGCAGCGGGGCTGCAGGTTTGCACAGAGCAGCTTCTTGTTGATGGGGGTATGGACGGCGCTGTCGATCCAGGGCTCGGCCTTGGCGAGGAACTCCTCGGGGGACAGGCGGCGGATATACTCGGCGTTAATGGCCCGCAGCTTGAGAGGGTCGAAGATGGCGGGAGACTTGGAGATGCCGTCCGGCGTCCAGATCTTGACCAGATCAGCCAGCGAGAAGATCTCCTGCTCGGCGTACTCGCCCTTGGGGCTCCAGCCCAGCAGGCAGATGTAGTTCAGGATCGCCTCGGTCAGGTAGCCCTTTGCAACGAGATCCTGATAGCTGGCGTCGCCGTTGCGCTTGGACAGCTTGTTCTGAGCGTCCTTCATGACCGGCGGGCAGTGGATGTAGTTGGGGATGTTCCAGCCGAAAGCCTGGTACAGCAGATTATACTTCGGAGTGGAGGACAGATACTCACTGCCGCGGATGACGTGGGTGATGCCCATGAGGTGGTCGTCCACGACATTTGCGAAGTTGTAGGTGGGCATACCGTCGGTCTTGATAAGGATCTGGTCGTCCATCTCGCTGTTGTTGACCTCGATGTGGCCGTAGACCATATCGTCGAAGCCGGTCACGCCCTCGCGGGGGATCTTCTGGCGGATGACGTAAGGCTCACCGGCGGCGAGGCGCTTTTCCACCTCTTCCCTGGGCAGGTCGCGGCAGCAGCCATCGTAGTGGGTCATCTCACCGTGGGCGCGCTGCTCGGCGTGGAGGGCTTCCAGACGCTCCTCGGTGCAGAAGCAGTAATAGGCTTTGCCCTCAGCCACCAGCTGCTCGGCATACTGCTTGAACATGCCCATGCGCTCGCTCTGGACGTAGGGGCCGACGGGGCCGCCGATGTCCGGGCCTTCGTCCCACAGCAGGCCGGTCTCCCGCAGGGTGTTGTAGATGACATCCACAGCGCCCTCCACGTAGCGGCCCTGGTCGGTGTCCTCGATGCGGAGGATGAAGGTGCCGTCATCGTGCTTGGCCATCAGGTAGGTGTACAGGGCCGTGCGCAGGTTGCCAACGTGCATATAACCCGTAGGCGAGGGAGCAAAACGGGTGCGGATATTATTGTTCGGCATAATGATTTCTCCTTTTAATCTATCATAGGTTTTAATCTATCATAGGCAAATGAATTGCAAATATCTCTGCCTAAGTTTACCCTCTCCGGCCCTGTTTGTCAACGGAGACAGCAAAGAGGAGCAGTCTTGGCCGCCACTCTTTGCTTCTTTGAGAAGTTTTTGTCGAATCTGCCCGTTTAGATTGACGAATGACTCAACTTTTTGTATACTGAACAGGAACAAGTTGACAGAATTTTCCTGTTTTTCCTGCACAGGAACATTTTTTGCGTTGTGTCGGTGTAAACGACGCTCATTCTGCCATCTTTCCGGACACACTGAAAAGGAGAAATGAATATGAAAACAACTGGCATCGTTCGGGGCATCGATTCTCTGGGCCGCATCGTCCTCCCCAAGGAGCTGCGCACCAATATGCACATCGACAAGGACTCGAAGCTCGAGATCTTCGTGGAGGGCGATCAGATCATCCTCAAAAAGCACCGTCCCGCCGGCAGCTGCGATTTCTGCGGTGAGCTGGCGGCTGACATGGCCCAGTATGAGGGTTACTGCATCTGCCCCGCCTGCCGGGCCAAGATCGCTGCGCTGTAAACGGAAAAGGAGAATCACATGAGTCAGATGATCGACTTCACCCTGCCCTCCTGCGTACCGGGCCGGACGCTCCATGCATTCCGCTGTGTGCCGGAGGGTGAGGTGCGGGCCATCCTGCAGCTCTCCCACGGCATGGTGGAGTTCATCGACCGGTACAAGCCTCTGGCCGAGTATCTGGCCGCCCGGGGCATCCTCGTCACCGGCCACGACCATCTGGGCCACGGCGGCTCCATCCGCACCAGGGCGGATTACGGCTATTTCGCCCAGCCCGACGGCAACCGCGCCGTCCTCGACGACCTCCACGCTGTCACTGCGCTGACGAAGCAGCTCTATCCCGGCGTCCCCTATTTTCTGCTGGGCCACAGCATGGGCTCGTTCTACGCCCGGCAGTACCTTTGCGAGTGGGGCGGTGAGCTTGACGGAGCCATCATCATGGGTACCGGCTTCCAGCCCAAAGCGCTGGTCGCCACGGCCCGGACGCTCTGCCGGGTGCTGGCCGTCTTTTTCGGCTGGGAGCACCGCAGCAAGCTGGTGGCGAACCTCTCCTTCCTCGGCTATAACAGGGGCCTCGAGGGCCGCACGCCTCAGGACTGGCTCAACCGTGACCAGGCCGAAGTGGACAAGTACCGCGCCGACGAGCGCTGCATGTTCACCTTCACCCTGAACGCCTACTACAGCATGTTCACAGGCATCCTGCGGCTGTACGACCCCGCCGTTCTGGCCGGGGTGCCGAAGGACCTGCCCCTTCTCTTCCTCGCCGGTGACGCCGACCCTGTGGGCGAGCGCACCGCCGGAGTCCGGCGGGCCATCCAGAGCCTCCGGGACGCCGGTGTCGGGAACATCGAGTCGAAATTCTACCCCGGCGCCCGCCACGAGCTGCTGGTGGAGACGAACAAAGCCGAGGTGTTTGCGGACATCGCCGACTGGCTCGAAAAACAACTGCATCTTTGAATCCAAAGCTCCTTCATCGGCCTGCCGATGTGGGGGCTTTTTCTTCTGGAATATGGAAAAGCGCCCCGCCGGGCGGCTTTCGAGCCATCCAGCGGGACACTTTTCTGTCTTATTTATGTACGGCGAGGCAAATCTTTCAGGTCTTGGACCTTCGTCTTCACACTGATTCCCTTATAGTTCAGTACACCCATCAACTTCTTAGGGGCTGCATCGCTTCCTCCAATCACTGTTGTGTGGAGGTCAACAGTGACCTTTTCCTCTCCTCCGACGGTGACATTAGTACCGTCGACCAGAGAATCTGCGCGGGCAATGCTCATCCGCTCCGGCTTCTCGCCATCCACTTCGATCCAGAGACTGTCTTTGTCCAGCTCCAGAGCGTATCCCTTCGCAGCCGTTATCTCTGCATTGCAGTCAACGAACCACTGATCAGAATTATTATACACGGTGCCTGCTTTATTGAAGGCTCTGTAGCACCTTGTAAATTTGATCGTGCCGATGCTCGTTCTGCCCTCTTCGTTGAAATCAATGATTTTTGATGTTGTGACAACGTGGCTGCTGTCGCATCCGCTCAGTGCGCCTGTCATGCCCACGGCAAACACTGCCGCGCCGGAAAGCCGCAGGAAGTCTCTTCTGCTCAGATTTTTCATATTGATGTTCCTCCCGTTTTTTATTTTCCGCAAGTACCCGGACACCCACCGGGCAATTTTATTGTAGCCTTTGCATCTGGCAGAAGTCAATTCTTTTCACAATTCTTGGAGCTTTGACGAAAAACGGCGTTTTCTTCTGCACAGAATCACAAAAAACACACTGATGCAAAAAGCGCCCCGCCGGGCGGCCCGAAAGCCGCCTGACAGAGCGCTTATAGATTCATTTTTACTTTTTGGCTGCCCAGCCGTCCACGAGGGCCACAAGGGCCTTGCCCCGGCGGCCCAGGATTTTAGGCAGCAGGATGCGTGCCATGGCCCAGACACCGGAGAAGTTGTACAGGATGATAAGGGCGGTGATGATGCCCGTCCAGAGGCCGTACAGCGGCGTATCGGCCAGCAGCACGAAAGCCTCGAACACCAGCGCGGCGGCGTTGACGAGGACGCGGCCCGGGTGGACGCGCATCCCGATCATGCCGTGGGCGTCGATGGCGCGGAGAGTGAACACCAGCCCGAGGCCGAGGAAGGACGCATAGGTCGCACCCACAGGACCCCACCACTTGATGAAGAAGTAGTTCATGAGGCAGTTGCTGATGGCACCGGCCATCATGGTGACCATGCTGCGCTGGGACTTCTTATTCACGACATAGACGCTGTTCATGAACTGGTTGAAGCAGCTGCAGGTAGACGCCAGCACGAGGAACGGCACGAAGTGCCATGCGTAATAGTAGTTGGACTTCATGACGTGCATGACCGGGCGGCAGAGCCAGATGATGCCCGCTGCACAGCAGAACAGCACGCTGGAATAGGTGCGGAAGATCTGGGTAAAGAACTTGGCTCTCCCCTCTTCCTCGGTGACAGCCGACAGCTGCCATGCGTCGTAGAAGATAAGGCCCAGCGTCGTGAGGATGGTGGGCAGGAAGTAGCCGGTGGAGAGCAGGCCGCTCCATGCGTCGCCGCTGTGGCCGTCGAGGCCGTCGCACATCTCACGCACAAAGAACAAATCGGATGCGTTGATGATCCAGAAGCTTATCTGGGCCGGTATCATGGGCAGCGAGAAGTGGAGCATCTGCTTCCAGAGGGTCTTGTTGATGCCCTTCAGCTCGATGAAATCCCAGAGCTTGCCGGTGAACATCAGGAAGAGCACGCTCACGAGGTCGCCGCTGATGATGGCCAGCAGATAGCCGTTGGCCCCCCACTTGAAGCCCACCAGATAGAGCACATAAAACGCCATGGTCGCCACGGTGCAGAGCACGCCGTCCACGGCCACCAGCTTGTTCCACTGGCGGCTGCGCACGAACTGGGTGCAGAGGGTGCGCAGGCAGCTCATCAGGACGTAAATATAAATGAGCAGGCCGTACTGAGCCATATCGGGCAAAAACTGCGCCACCGGCCAGCAGAGCACGAGGATGCCGAAGCCGCCGAGGATGGTGAGCAGGCCGTTGGTGAACACCTGCTTTTCGCTGTTGCCCTTGTCGAGGCCGAAGCGGATGATGGCGTTGGACATGCCCATCGACACAAAGGGGATGAGCAGGTTGGCGTACTGGCTCAGGATCTTCGACAGGCCGAGGTCGGAGATCTCGGCCATCGCGTAGGTCAGGAACGGCTGAACGATGAGCGTCAGCAGCTTGGACGAAAAGCTGCTGATGGCAAAGATGATGGTATTGCCGGCGAGCTTTGAATATTTATCGCCGCCGGAGGTCTTTTCGCTTTCCAAAAGATTTTCTCCTCTATTTTTTACTGGCTTGCCCTCTCAGTCAGACCCTTTCGGGTCTGCCAGCTCCCCCAAAGGGGGAGCCTTTTTGCCTCTCCCTTTGGGAGAGGTGTCACCGAAGGTGACGGAGAGGGCAAGGCCGTTATCCTTTTAATAAGTCTCTTCGGGCTTTCCAGTCCGGCATCAGCTTCGCCACTTCGGCCCAGAAAGCCGGGCTGTGGTTGGGCTGCAAAAAGTGGCAGTACTCATGCACTACCACATAGATCTGTGCCGCCTCGGGCATATTGTAGAGCTGGAGCGCGAAGGTGATCTGGCGCTTCGCCATGTGGCAGACGCCCCAGCGGCTGGTCATGCTGCGCACTTTGATGGTGGGCTTCTGCCCGCCCAGCACCCCGGCAAAGGCCGGGTAGACCTTGTCGCTCATGGCCGTGAAGCGGGCCAGGGCGGCCGCCTTGTCGGGCAGCTCCTCCTGCCGCTTTTCGCGGGCGGCCTGCCGGGCCTGTGCGGCCCGTATCCACTCCGCCTCGGCGATGACGTAGGCGTCGGCGGCTTCCAGCGTCGTGCGCAGGGGGATGCTGAGGGCCACGGTGCCGTCCCGCCGGACGTGGAGGTTGAGCCGCTTGACCCGCCCCCGCGTCAGCTCATAGGGGATGCCCCCGGCCGCCCGCAGCATCACGCGCTCTTTTTGCATCTGCGCAGCTCCGCAAGGGGCAGCTGAGACAGCAGGACGGCGGCGAAGATGAGGGCGCAGCCTGCGCTCTCCCGCATCGAAAGGTTCTGACCCAGCAGCAGCCAGCCGCCCAGCGCGCTGAATACGCTTTCCAAACACATGATAAGGCTGGCGATGGCGGGGTTCAGCTCTTTCTGGCCCAGGATTTGAAGCGTATAGCCCGCGCCGCTGGACATGACGCCGCAGTAGACCACGGGCAGAAAGTTTGCGCCGTACTCTGCCAGCGTGGGCGTCTCGAAGATCAGCGCCGCCGCAGAGCTCTCCACAGCCACCACGATAAACTGGATGAGGCTCAGCCGCACACCGTCCACAAGCGGCGAAAAGTGGTCGATGGACATGATCTGGAAGCTGAACAGCACGGCGCAGCTGAGAAGTATCCAGTCGCTGGTCTCAATGCCGCCGAAGCCGTTCTTCATGCAGAGCATATACAGGCCCGCCACGGCGATGACCATGCTGACCCAGAGCTGAGCGCTGCCCTTCCGGCCCAGAAAGAGGCCGAACACCGGCACCAGCACAACGTACATGGCCGTCAGGAACGCGGCCTTGGCCGTGGACGGGTTGATGGTGATGCCGATCTGCTGAGCCGCAGAGGCCGCGAACAGGAAGGTGCCGCAGACGAGGCCCGCCGCCAGCAGGGTCTTTCGCTCCGGCTTCTCTTTTGGCCAGCCGTAGGGCTGGCCCTGTTTTTTGCGCACGGCATCGAAAGCGAACACGGTGGGGATCAGCACAAGGACAGCCAGCCAGCTGCGCCCTGCGAGGAAGGAATAGGCCCCCATGCCGGAGCCTGCGCTCTGAGCTACGAAAGCCGTACCCCAGATAAAGGCACAGAGCATCAGCATGAGCGAATGTCTGGTCTGTGTCTTCATCCTGCAATGCCCTCCACCTTGAGTCCGCCGTAGAGGTAGTAGCGGCTGGAATCGTAGGAGATGGTCAGGCGGTAGCTGGCCGCCGGGTCCAGCCCGGAGATGACGCAGCGGTAGTTCTGACCATCGGTCTTGATATAATAGGTGCTTCCGTTGACGTACTGTGCGCCGCCGGCCACCTTCTGCCAGACGGACACCTTGTACCGCTGGGTACCCTCGGCGGTGCCGTAGCCGGTGATGGTCAGGCTGCCGCCCGGGACGGTGAAGTAATCGGTCTGGCGGCTCCAGATGCCGTTGAACACGATATTCAGGCTCCCGTTCACCGCCGCCGAGGCGTACTTGGCCGAGGCGTCAGCAATGCCCTCGATGTTCAGCGGGTCGCTGGTCGGTTCGGCCCAGCGGGTGCTGTCCTCTTCCTGCACCTCATTGTCCGCGCTGTTCTTCATGTCCAGCACAGTCTTGACGCCGGATGCAGCCACAAGCAGCACCAGCACCGCCACGACGAGCAGGGCGATTCGCTTTATCTTTTTCATGATCTTTTATCCTCAAATTTTGTTTTAACACGAGGTTTTACACGATTTATATAGTATACCGCATTTTATGCTCCCATACAAGAGTTCAGGCTGTAGTCAGAGCGGCCAGCGCCGCACGTTCGGCGTCGGCAAGCTCCGGCTGGGCTGACCGGAACAGCGAATCGTACCGGTAGAGCGCCCAGCCGCCCGCGCCGAGGCTATGCAGACTTTCCACCTGCCGGGCAAGAGCGCTGCCCGTACACCACTGGCTCTGGCTGTCCTCGTTGGCACCGCCGTCCCCCTCGCCGATGCGATAAGCTCCCAGCCCGAAGTAGAGGGCCGTGGATGCCGCCCTGGGCATGGCCAGCCACTCCGGCACGATGTTCTCGAAGGCGAAGCGGGTGCTGCCCGACTGGAGGGTATAGCCGCAGCCCCAGTATATCTGCGGGCAGAGGTAGTCCACCACGGCGTTTTCGCCCTCGGCGGCCAGCCATGCTTTCACGTCGCTGTACTGCTGGCCGAGGTCGTTGTCGGGGTTGCCCTGCGGGCTGACGCCGAAACGGAGGGTGGCGTCGGCGGCTTTGACGGCGTCGTGGGCCGCTTTCACCAGCGCGGTGACGTTCTGCCGCCGCCATGCGGCCAGATCCCCCGCGCCGCTGGCGGCGAACTGGGCCGCGTCCAGCGCAGCATCTGTCGTGGGGTAAAAATAGTCGTCGAAGTGGATGCCGTCCACAGCGTAGTTCTGCACCAGTTCGGCCACGCCCTTCACCACATAGTCTGCGGCTTCCGGGATAGCCGGGTTCAGGTACAGCCCCTCGCCCACGGCGCAGACCCACTCGGGATGTACATTGGCAAGGTTATTTTCCGCCAGTGCGGGCGGCATCTTCGCCGAGGAGCGGAGGCGGTAGGGGTTGACCCACGCTTCCAGCGAGAGGCCCCGGCTGTGTGCTTCGGTGATGAGGACGTCCAGCGGGTCGAAGCCGGGGTCCTGCCCCTGTACGCCGGTGCAGAGATGGCTCCACGGGAAGAGGTTGCTCCTGTAAAGCGCGTCCCCGAAAGGCCGCACCTGCGCGATGACGGTGTTCAGCCCGATGGACAGACAGTTGTCCATCAGCGCCGCCGCACCGGCACGGAAGGCTGCTTCGGAGGAAAAGTCCATCCCGACCCATTCCAGATAGCTCACCCAGACGGCCCGCCATTCACCCGTGGGCAGGGCGGCGTTGGACTCTGCTTCGTCCGTCGGCGGCACCGACGACGCCGAGGCCGTCTGGCCCCGGCCCAGCAGCACCGCTGCCCCGGCCAGAGCGGCGCAGCCTGCCCCGGCCAGGAACGCCCGCCGCCCGAACCGGCCCCGCCGGGCGCGGCGTCTTCTCCGCCGCTGGGTCATGCGTCCTCCTGCATCTTATAGAGGCTCAGCGCTGCCCAGCCCCGGGCGCAGGCCAGCAGCACCCAGAGCAGATTCGTCCAGAAACCCAGCGCGGCCATGCCGCCGTATTTCGCCATCAGCAGGAAGAACAGGTGGAGCGCTTCGGCGGCACCCACCAGCTGCAGCTGGCGCTGGATGGCCATGCCGCGCTTATACTCGGTGCTGAGCAGCAGCGGCCAGGCCAGCGCAGAGCAGAGGTAGCCCGCCCAGCCGTTGACCATGTAGCTCACCATCAGCAGCACGAACACGCCGGTGAAGTTGCGTTTTTCCCAGCTTGCCGAGCCTTTTTCCGCCGCGAGGAAAAGGGCCGCGATGCCCGCCGCGGCGAATGCGATCTGCTCGATGAGGCCGAAGCTGGTGCCGCTCAGGACGGCAAAGCCGTTGAGCATGGAGGCCGCTGCGGAAGCCAGCAGCAGGAAATACCAGGTCTTTCGCGTGAATTTGAGTTTCATATCGTCCCTCCCGCCCGCAGAAAGGGCGCAGGCTCCCCATCAGTTTTTGGAATTTTTCAAATATTATAACACATTTTGGAGCGTGTTGTGTTACAATAAGGAAAACTCGACACAAATTCCATGGGGAGGCGCACATGAACGCTGTTTTTTCCATCCTTCTTCTCGCGGCCATTCTGGGCTTTATCGTATTTCTGCTGTCTAAGAAAGACCAGAACCGCCGCAGCCAGTACGGCCCCAGCGGCCTGTCCGAGTTCCGCACCGACCTGCCGCTGGACGACTGCTTCGACCGGCTGGACCAGCACAGCCCGGACGATGTCTTCGCCTACGAGTGCCGCCGGGAGAACGACGGCGGCTTCACCCTCCATCTGACGCTCCATCAGCCCACCCAGCAGCCGCTGGACACCCTCTACACCCTCCGGTTCGACCCGGGCCGCCAGACCATCGTGACCCTCATCTTCATCCGGGAAGCTTTTGGCTACAAAGAGCCGCTGTTCCAGCCCGCGATGCTGGACGAGTTCATGATGAGCAAGTTCGACGCCCGCCGCACAAAATAATTCCGGCAAAGGGATTTGCTTTTTTCTGATTTTTTGGTATACTTATAGTTAGTCCATGTGCGGCAGACCGCCGTCTTCGTGGGCCAGTAGCTCAGTTGGTCAGAGCTGGCGGCTCATAACCGCCAGACCTTACCGTTTCCACCTTTTTCAAATAGCGTTTTTCCGTTGTTTTTTGGTTTGCGAGTGGCTTGAAAATCGGACTTGGGTATTTTCTGGGTACGAAAGCCATTTTACAGAGCTTTGAAACAACGTCATAAGGGCCAGTAGTTCAGTGGTTAGAACTCCCCGCTCATAACGGGGTTATCGCGGGTTCAAGTCCTGCCTGGCCCACCAAAAAAGCACGAAGGTTCCGGCCTTCGTGCTTCTTTTTTGCTCATTCGTACAGCTCCTTGCTCATCTGGTTGCGAATTTCTTTGCGCCGTTTGTCATAGACCTGCGTGTAAATTGCAAGGGTGGTACTGGGCTGTGCGTGTCCGGCTTCTGCGGCTACTGTCGCCACACCGATCTCCGGGTTGGACAAGAGGATGCTCACAAAAGTGTGCCGGAACATATGAGGATGCAGCCCTTCAATGCCTGCCCGCTGTCCGATTCTGCGAACCAGTGCGCCATAGCTGTCCGGGTTGATGGGGAACCCATGGTCATTGCAGATCACGAAGTCCGTCCCCCGAAGGGCAAGGAGTGAGGGTGCATACTTGCTGCTTTTCTTATCCAGACTTTTCTGCCAACTCCCTCCCATCAATTTTTTCTGGGACTTCCAATACTTATAATATTCTTTGAGGAAGTCCATGTACTCCGGTGCAACGTCCACATCCCGGATGTTGCTTTCCTTGGTCGTTGTCAACTGATACCCAAAATCTTTGAATACCAGAAGCGATTTAGAAATATGTATCGTGCATTCTTCAAAGTTGACATCTTTCCATGTCAGTCCAGCCAGTTCGCCACGGCGCACACCAGAATTGAGCAGGGACAGAACGATCACCTGTTCCAACATGGAACTTTCCTTTAAGGTGTCCTGAAGCTGCTTGATCTGGTGCTTCTTAATAGTGTCTACCGACCTGCTCCGGCTTCCCAGTGCAGGAATTTTGTGCATGGGATTCTTCACACCGTAATTTTCATCCGCATATTCCAGTGTAGAACGAATGAACAGAGCGTATTCTCTCATGCTCTTTCTGGTCATAGGTTTTGCAATGGTTTCCACATCAAAAGCATCGTCCACTTTACAGCCCAGCGCAATCGCCACCTGTTCTGCTGTTTTAATATCAACTGTTTCGCTGCGAAATGCCTTTTCGATGGTTTTTGCTCCACAATCGCATCTCTTAGCTAACTTCGGACAAGATTCCTTTTTCATCTCCAGACCACGCTGATTGATAACAGCATGGGTGCGGCACCGTGCGCCGCCAATTTCGATTTGTTCCAGAACCCAATCACAATCCACCTTTTTGATGGAATCAACGGGCTTCTGTGCAAACTCAGGGAATTGCTGAATCTTCCGAAGGTAGTTTTCCTTGCCCCTCGTTGTGTTCGCCTTATTACGATGGCTGTCATAATCGCCCTCTAAGCGAGCAGAAGGAGCAAGTCTTGCCTTTTTGGATTCTATGTACTCCTGCGCCACTACTGCAAAGGTCTTTCCTGCATTGCTGGCTTCCTT